>ULTU01080897.1_pt1 | contig 17035 bp, 12 predicted proteins | sample 1957861 | NCBI WGS metagenome assembly ULTU01 (sample SAMEA4835742, study PRJEB28245) | human gut metagenome | biome: gut microbiome; material: fecal sample | place: Denmark | collected 2008
CACCATTTCAGCGATGATGTCCTTGGCACCCTGAATAGCAGCATCAGCATCAGCCACCTTGTCACCCACATATTTCTTAGCCACCTGCATGATATTACGTTCACGCTGGAAGAGCAGAGTTTGTGCCAAAGGTTCCAATCCCGCCTCACGAGCAATCTGTGCACGGGTTCTGCGCTTCGGTTTGAAAGGCAGATAAATGTCTTCCAGTTCCGTAGCGTCCCAGCATTCCTCGATACGCTTCTTGAGTGCATCCGTCAGTTTTCCCTGTTCATCGATTGTCTTGAGAATGGTTTCCTTACGTTTCGCCATCTCCTTGAGTTTATCGTTAGCCTGGGCGATGGCTTCAATGTTCACCTCGTCCATATTACCCGTCTTCTCCTTACGGTATCGGGAGATGAAAGGGATCGTACAGCCCTCTTCGAGCAGTTCCAATGTATTTTCGACAGCCTGCTCTCTCAGTTTGAGCTGCGCTGCGATAATCTTAGTAAATTGATTCATCATTATATTATATTTTTCCAAATAATACGATTTATTCTGGAAATAAAAAGCGGAGAGTGTCATCAGGCACCCTTCGCTCCTTACTTTTATTTAAGAATTGCTTTCTCAACTTTTTTTGTCCTGGTATATACCTAAAGTATAAGCCGTAATTGCCAAAACGCATACGAATATGCACACAACAATAGTCATCATATTTTTTTATTTTTATTGAATTTCCTATATCTATTATTCTTATACTTAACCCCATTATTGATGCTTTGAGTGCTTTTCTTCAGCAAGAGATAACCTAACCAAAAGGTTAATGCTGCCGAAAAGATGACGCTCACAACAATCCAAGGATTACTCATATCGCCAAATGCAGTTGTGAGTAGCATTGCCGTTATTAGATATTTTGAAATATCTAAAAGCCATTTGCCCAATTCTTTATTCAGTTCCATTTTCACACATATTTAAATTACATTCGCAAAAGTACAACGAATAATTGAATTCTCCAAATATTTCAAACAGATTTTTGAGTTTCAATTGAAAAATAAAGCAATTTATAGAGATGCAAAGGTACATAAAAAAAATCGCAAAGACGAAACTCCTTGCGACTTTTAAGATTTATTTCTTGATAGTAAACTCAAATTTCAAACCACCCTCCGGCAAGTTATTCACCCGGATGGTTCCACCATGCAGCAGCACGGCATTCTTCACGATGGCAAGCCCCAGTCCCGTTCCACCCATTTTTCGGCTTCTTCCCTTATCCACACGGTAGAAGCGTTCGAAGAGGCGGGCGATATGCTCCTGCGGCACACCCTGACCATTATCTCTGAAGACAAAGTGCCACTTGTTGCCTATCTCCTTACCCTCCAGCGTGATGGTCGTTCCGTCACCGGCATAGGCAATGGCATTATCAGTAAGATTGCGGAACACACTATAGAGCAGACTGCGGTTTCCCTTCACCATGATGCGCTCAGGCAGCAGATTGTGGAACCCCATCTTGTGCTCCTCCCTTTCCAGCGCCGTTTCCCTCATGATGTCTCTCACCATCTTCGTGATATCCACCGCCTCGAAGTCTATCATGTCCGAACCGTCGTCCAGTCTGTTCAGCGTCGAGATGTCTCTCAGCAGGGAGGTAAGCCGTTCGCTCTGCGCATAACATCTCTGCAGGAACTGCTCCTTCATCTCCTCGCTGATATGCGGATTGTCGAGTATCGTCTCCAGATAGCCCTGAATGCTCGCCACCGGAGTCTTCAGTTCATGAGCGATATTCTGCGTCAGTTGCCGTTTCAGGATATCCTGTTCCCTTCGGGTGGTCTGGATACGCTTATACATCTTGATGATGCGTTCAGCGATTTCACCCAGTTCATCATCCGGGAATTTAGCCAGATCCTCTATCTCTAAGCTCTCGTTATGATCAGCCTTGTAGGCGAAGATGCGGAGCTTGGCAATATTCTTGCCCAACCGATGGGTGAACCGGTAGAGCACGATGGTCAGGATGATGATGGCGAAAACGGCAAACCAGATGTAATGCTGGTCAGCCTGCAGCGATTTAGAGAGATCATCATTATAAGGCAAAGCACTTCTGATGATGATAGAGTCGGCAGGGAAATAGGAAGCCACATAGAAATAATCCTGCTTCAGGGTCTTCGACTCTCGTTCCACGCTCGATCCCTGTCCATTCTTCAGCGCCTCTTGTATCTCCTTGCGGTTCAAGTGATTGGCAAAACGGTCATAGTGCTTGCTCATATTGTCGTACACCACCTTGCCGTCGGGCCTTATCAGGGTAACACGCAGATCCTTGCTTTCATGTTCACGGATGAAAGCATTCAGTTTGGTTTCCGCCACGACGAGTTTCGAGCGACTCACGCTGGGCAGAGTCTCCAGACTATCGCCGTTGCTCAAGATGATTCCCCTGTCATGAGCCAGCGAGAGATCCTCCGCTAAGAGGGCGTTGTAGTTTTCCAGTTTCATCGTGAGCGTACTGATCTTATACTGTTTCTCACGAGTCTGCTGGAACATGATAAAACTGACAGCGAACACAAGGAACACCGCCAGCACCATGAGATACAGTTTTCGCCCAACTTTGGATTTCGTTTTTTGTATTTTCAGCATAAATAAAATTCTTTCTTATCACGCATCAAAATAATATCCGAAGCCGAGTCGGGTGACGATGCACTTCGCAAACTTACCGATTTTCTTTCTCATACGGGTGATGTTGACATCCACCGTTCGGTCGAGCACGAGCACATCCTTAGGCCATACGCGGTCGATGAGTTCCTGGCGGGAGAACACTCTACCCTTCTCTTCCAGGAGAAGTCGGAGCAATTCAAATTCTGTTTTGGTGAAAGGCACATCCTCTCCATCAATGCTCACCGTCTTCTTGTCGATATTGAGCACCAATCCCTGATAGCTGATGATGGTAGGTTCAGCATCCTTGCCCTGCTTATCGGCAGTACGGCGGATGACAGCTCTCACACGCACCATCACCTCACGGATAGAGAAAGGTTTGGAGATATAGTCGTCAGCCCCGAGATTGAAACCGGTAACCGTATCGTTCTCAGTATCGCGAGCCGTCAGAAATATAATAGGAATCTGAGCCGTAGCCACATTCTCCTTGAGTTTCTTCGCCAGTTGGAATCCGCTCATACCTCCCATCATCACATCAAGCAGCAAGAGGTCGTAGGAAGCAATGTCTTTCTCCAGAGCTTCCTCAGCCGAGTTGGCAGTTTCTACCAGATACCCCTCGGTTTCCAAGTTAAATTTCAGAATCTCACAGAGGTCCTGTTCATCATCCACCACAAGGATTTTATAGTTCTTTTCGTCCATCTTTATAATATATAATAATGTATATATAGTCTGAGGTCTTTCCTCGGGTGCAAAGATACGACAAAAAATCTGTAACACGCATTACATTCTATTACAATTTCATTTCAAAAGCAAGTAAAAAGTGTGCCGGGGAATCATTACTGCCTGATTCCTGTAAAATCATCTGCTGTTTCCGAACACAAGAAAAACACATCCTACAAAAGCAAGAAAAAGGGTTGTTTCTGCGTTAATAAACGTTACAAAACTTGTCATTATCAAAAGTTTTACCTATCTTTGGACTTATAATTCATCTTTTACTTATATACAATTTATGAGAAACGTATTGACCATGATTGTGGCCGCTATGCTATGCGCTGGCGGTTACGCCACTGATTTTAAAAACGTAACTAAAACCAGGAAATTAGACGCACTAAGTTTGATAGCCATCCAGCAGATGGAACAAGCCAAAGAAAGCACGTCCCAAGCCAAAGGTTTCGGAGGGACGAGTACGGCAAGTGCAGGAAGTAAGCGGATTACCGCAACGGTTCAGATGAAAGAGGGAGCCACCATCGACCAACTCAAAGCCCATGGTTTCAGTAATTCGACAACCCTTGTAGGCAACTATAGCATAGTGACCACAACTATAGATAGCCTCCAATTCTTAGCAGAAATGCAAGATGTCGTTCGCATTTCCTTTGATAAAAAAGAAATGAGCCTCAACCTGACTAATGCTAACAAGACAACTGGTGTTGACCTAATACATAAAGGCAAATCTACAGAAACAACCAACCATAATCTCTATTTTACTCTCGACCGTCCTTATACAGGCAAAGGAGTCATGATAGGTATTTTCGATAGTGGATTCGATCCAAACCACGCCATGTTTCTTGACAAGGATGGCAAAAGCCGTTTCAAGATGATTATCAAAGAAAACGGAACAGCCATTACTGACCCAGAGGAAATAGCCAACTATACTACCGATGACCGCTATACTGCTCATGCTACAAATGTGAGTGGAATTGCTGCCGGTTATTATGAAGGTGATAACTTCCAGTTAAGTGGTGTTGCTCCTGAGGCAGACCTCGCCATGGGACCGATCATGTCCAGCGCCTCCGACTTAGTTGCTTTGAAAACACTTGCAGAATATTGCAAGGAGAAGGGCGAACGTCTCGTCACCAATATGTCGTATGGAAGTATGATTGGTCCTCACGACGGAAGCGATCTCTACTCACAAGTCCTCAACGACTTGATTAAGGAATACGACATCATAGCCTGCAACTCTGTTGGTAACTGTGGAGACCAAGTACTCGTACATAAACACAATTTTAGCTCTAATACAGATGAAATGAAAGCAATCTGGGGCATTGACTCCGACAACCATGAAATCAGAAGCTATATTACCACCTCAACAGATGCTCCTATCAATATGGAAATCATAGTTGCAAACTACAAGGATCAATGCAAAACCATTTTTGCGAAATATCCTATCATCATCAACGGCGAACCTACTACTCTAAAAATCAATGACGAATATATTGCCTCTACAACGATTAACATCGCAAAGGAAACCATTCACGATGGGCTTATGGGATATGCTATCAACAGCAATGGTGTTTGGTACACTAAGGATGAATATCGCATAGGTTACATTATCACAAGTGCAGAAGGACAAAAGGTGGTCGTTTACAATGACACCGACCTGCCTTTCAAGACTGTTTATCCAGACTATACGGACGGATTGACCAGCAACGGAACTTTTAATAGCACCAGCAGCGCCAGCGAAATGCTGGTAGTAGGTGCCTATATTACCACTACTGAAATCAACAGCAAGTCCAATGGCGCAATAAAGGTAACCAACAAGAAAGGAACATGGGGAACCCAAGAGGGCGATATAGCCTACTTCTCCAGCTATGGTACACGTTATGACGGCATCCAATTTCCTTGCATAGCTGCCCCAGGAGCCTGCATCGAATCAGCCTATAACAGATACGTTACTTATTATAGCGGTAAAAAGTGTATGACTAAAACCGACACTTATAAAGGTAAAGAATATTCTTTCTGTGCCATGAAGGGAACCTCTCAGGCCTCACCTTACATGGCAGGTGTAGCTGCTCTATGGCTTGAAGCAAACCCAAATCTTACCCATGAAGAAATCAAGGAAATTGCCCAAAAGACTGCAAATAACGACTCTTATTGTAAAGAGGAAAATTATTTCGCAGCACAGGGGAAACAGGCTGGTGCAGGAAAAATCAATGCATTAGCAGGATTAGAATATATTCTAAATGACAATATCGTACTACTGGATGAAGACGAGGCTATTCCTTCTGAGATCTCCGGCAAGAAAAACGTGGTATTGAAACGGACATTAGTGCCAAACATATACAATACTGTAGTCCTTCCTTTCTCCATGACCGAAGAACAGATTACCTCAACATTTGGTACAGATACAAAGGTTTATACTTTCAATGCCTACTCTAAAGATGAGATGACATTCCATCGTGCTCATTCCATCGAAGCCAACAGACCTTTCCTGATGCAGACATCTACCACAGAGAGTACATTCAATATCAAGGATGTTACTATAGAGGAAGAATCAACACCTGTTGACGAAGGCCTCTATTACAACTTCAAAGGCTATTATGGTGAACCAACCTATCTGGCTAAAGGAATGTATTTTATCTACAATGGAATGCTATACTGTTCTGAGGGTAATAGTTTCATGAAAGGTTACCGTGCTTATTTTGAACCTAAAAGCAATACAAATGGTGCAAAAGTTGTTGCCATGAATATAGATGGAAAAACAACAAGTATCAACATGCTTGAAACAAACGAAAAAAACACATCATCTTGCGCCATCTATCATATCAACGGCCAGAAAATATCAGAAAATCAGAAGAATAAACTTTCAAAGGGAATCTACATACTAAATGGAAAGAAATATGTGATACGATGATATAAACAGTAGAGGGGACACTCATCATCCACGACGAGTTCCCCTCTTGCTTATAGATTCATTTACTTACTAATATTCTTCCCAAGTCTCCCAGGCATTAAAAGAATTATTTTTCGCCTGGACAACAGGACCATCTGAACTACCTGAACCACCTGTACCTGGAGAAGGAGAAATAGTAATACTTTCGGCAGGATCTGTTCCAACAACACTACTAGCAGCACCTCTATTATTTGAACCTGCCATTATATATGTCGTCATTATATTCATGACATTTATTTCTGGAGTTATATATATTTTTTTTGTATTCATTATAATACCTTTCATGCTTTATTTTACAATAAACTTTTTACCACCCTTGACGTACACACCCTTCTGCAAACCATCAAGGTTACCATTCTTGCTGACCAGCTGACCGCTCAAATTATAGATAGCCTGATCATCATCACCTGCAACGATTACTACCTGATCAACAGATGTAGTCTCATTGCTATTCAACTCATCATCACCGAAGAAAGATGACTGATATTTTGAACTTGCACTAAATCCAGCTACAAAATTGAAGAAATCACGAGCATCATGCTCACCCAACTCTACATTAACTGTTTCTACAGTACATTTGTATGAAGGCCAAGTCAAGTGTGAATTATAAGGCCAGAACCAAAATGCAGGTTTTGTATCGCTTTTCTTTGCCAGTCCGTAAAAATAGCAATTAACTGGTACAGAAATGGCTTCCCTTTGAGCTGTATTAATGTAATTACCAATGAAACGATAGTCACCAACCTTATCATTTACAGCCTCACTCTGAAGATTGTTTTTATATTTAGTCTCTTTTGCCTTAATAATAGTTGGAAGAGGAGAACCTGGTACAGGCTCATAATCCTTTACAACAAAAGCAGCATTCTCATCCGTCTTTGTAGGCTTAACCATATAAGCCTCATGAGCATAGATAACGATATCGTCATCTTTACAAGCAGGAAGATCTTCACTCCACTCATTATCATGGAAAGTGCCATCAACAGCTCTTTCAAACTTGTGCTGATATACATCATGACGGAACTCCAAATAAATATGATTACCCTTATTACCATCACCACGTCCCTTTCCATCAGTATCCAACTTACGGGTAACACTTGAGAAACGGCAAACCTGAGTACCTTCACCCATAGATTCATCTACCATCTTCTTGGTCATATTGAATGGTACACAGAGTGTCCACCATCTTCCACCTCCACGTTTATCTATTGGAAGAGGAAACTCTGGAGTTGTAATAGCATCGTCATCTGTAAATACGAACAAACGTGTGCCCAAGTGTGCAATCTTTGCCAAATCATCTTCTGTATATTCGCCATCACCAGTACCAATTTTATAACCAGCCTCAGCGAGAATTTTCTTATCCTCTTCAGATAGATTACTACGATATTTTGTATCACCATACCAGTTATAACCCGCATAATTCATACAAAATGAACGAATAATCTGGCTTTGACTTGGCCATATATATTGATTACCTACGTATGTATCTCGATAACCTGGATTTACAAATCTATAATTTGTAAACCAGTTCTTCCACTTATCAGAAACCACCTCGTCAAAAACTTCAGGCGTTTCTCTACCTATTTCCATGTGCGCGGCTACATCCCAAGCTTGATTTTCAGGTAAAGTTTCATACTTTCTGGTAATATCAGTATATTCTGCACGTGCTTCATCACTAAGTCCAGTTGGATAGTGCAATATAGCCAAATAAACACCATTATTTACATAATTTTCGCGATTAGCCTTACCATCATCTTTAATATTATCTGCATAAGGTGTTTGGGAACTACTTTCAGGACTAAATCCATTATTACCATGTAATACATCAGTAGAAAATGCAACTTCAGACCACCCGTGCGTATTACCACCTACTACAGTCTGTCCTAGTGGCATCAAAGGAGCCTTTTCGCCATGAAAATAGACATCTTGGTAACGTCGGAAATTAAAGGCACATGGACCAATATATTTCACAGAAGCAGGAATATCAAGTACTTTTTCTTTAAGTTCATCGCTTAAGGCAAAAGCAGAATTACCGATGAATTCCAACCCTTGATTAAGCTTTAAGTTTTCAATCTTACAAAAAGTAAAAGCACAATCATCTACTTTTCTCAATGATTCTGGAAAAGATACCGAAGAAAGACTTGCAATACCATCAAAGGCATACTTACCTATTTCTGTTGTACCTTCAGGGATAACAATTGCTGTTAGCGTTGTCACAGCATTTTTAAATGCTTCAAATGCTTTATATGGCACATTATTATCCGCTGCTTTTGGAAGACCTAATTTGCTAATTTGTAACTGTCCGCACAGCCAGCCAGTATTTTCACTGTACTTAAATGAAGAAGAATTCCAACCTTTGAGGGTAATTCCTGTCAAATCAAGATTCTCCAATGAAGCATTAGCTGCAAGATTATTATCCACCTTTCTATAGTACAATATAGCACGCAAGAAAGCTTCACTGATAGTACCATTACCATTCACGATTACCTTTGAATAACCATAATCGCCCTTCTTCATATGTGCTGATACGCTATCAGCATAAGATTGCGCTGTCATATCACCATCTGTAGTAATAACCAGCGTGTTGTCTCCATCCTCTGTTGAGAACGACTGAGCCCACATGTTAGAACCTACTAACACAGCGAGCATAGTAAGTAAATACTTTTTCATAATAAATCTATCTTTTACTTTATACAATATATTTATGTCTTAGAAATCTTGTTTGCTTATGCGTTTTTAGAAAAGCCTTCTATTATATAATATAATGTATAGCTTTCTGTAGCCGCATTGCATAGTTTTTAGGCTGTGCGCCTTAACAGAGCGCAAAATTAAGGAATTATAATTACGTACAACAAATGATTTGTGCTTTTCTTATGTATAAAATGTTAACCCTTATGTATAAAATGTTAACCGAAACAAAATAGACACAAAAAAGATAGAAAAATAGACATAAAAAGATAGAAAATAGAGGAAAAATGTGTCAGTAAGCAAAATAAATGGAACGAAGGGGTTTCATTTGTTTTCTGCATTTATATTTTTTAATAGCGTATCGTCACATTAGTTATCAAAAAATTCGTTTGATTACAATCTTATTTCGTAATTTTGCATCCATATTGAATTTATTAGTATTTAAAGAGAATAAGAAAATGACAGATCAAAGATACGACAAAAAATCTGTAACACGCATTACATTCTATTACAATTTCATTTCAAAAGCAAGTAAAAAGTGTGACGGGAATCATAGTTGCCCGCTTCCTTCAAATGATTTTGACCGGAAATGACTTTGACCAAATGACCGGATTCCCATCTTCCTTCCTTGATGGCCGGAATTTGCCGTCTATGACGACCGAGGTTGGTCGTAAATGAAGACCGGGCTTGGTCATCATGGACGACCAACCTCGGTCGTAAGCGTACCACACTTTTACAGACCATGCCAAAACACGAAAGCGGTCATTTGGTCAAAGTCATTTTCGGTCAAAATCGTCTGCACACTGCGGTGGACAAGACAGGGTGCTTGTCCTCATCGACAAACACCCTGTCTTCATCACAAATATAAATGCAATCTATTAAATAAAAGTGTAAATGGTTTAAAACTCATCCCATGCTTCCCAGGCATTATAGCCTTTGGAATGTAATCCTCCTTCAAATTCACCATCACCTCCAGTTCCACTTCCACTGGTCTCCTGTTCTGAAGAACCATCAGATCCACCACCAACTGTAGCAGTACTTTTTCCGTTATAATCACTCCCCGCAAGTATGTTAGCTACTTCGGCATGAATAAGGAGGGTGACTGGTCTTAAATATATTTTTTTCATCTTTTTAGCTGTAAATTCATAAAATAATTTGTTCTTAGGGAAAGTTCATGGATTATTTCACCATGAACTTCTTACCATTCTTAATATAAATACCCTTCTGAAGGCTGTTTAAATTGCCATTGACAACCTGACCGTTCAAGTTGTAAACTATCTGAGTGTCATTTTCGTTACCTGCAATGATTTCTACATTTTCAATACCAGTGACCTCATCATCCGTTCCAAAGAAAGACAATTCCTTTGCTCGAGCAGAACCATTACCACCGAAATAGGTATTAAAATCAGATTTACCACCATCTCTTGCTGTAGCCTGTACGACACACTTGTTAGCACCCCACAGCATCTCTTTTCCTTTATAGAACCAGAACTGAGCTTTTGATGTACCCTTCTTCTGGGCATAGATGTAGCTATATTGAGGAACTGTGACATTCTTCATATCTCTTGCAACAGCTTCTTCTGAGCTATTACCCTGTTCAGAAGCTGCTACAGCTACCTCTGTTTGATAATTACCTACAAAACGATATTCCTTATTCCAACTTGCATCACCAGAAGCGCTTTCTTTAGCTCCACCAGTGAACTGTTCGGTCGCTTCCACAAGAGTAGGAAGTGGAGAGCCTGTAACCAAAGTATAATCGCTGATGTTGTACATACTATTGGCATCATCATTGTTCTTTGTAGGATAGATCATATAGGATTCATGCGCATAAATCACAATATCACCATCTTCTACAGAAGTTCCGGTGCTTGTTGTGTATTTGCCATTTGCGTCCTTGGTACTCTTATGTACATACACATCGTTTGTAAAGAACAGCTTGATGGATTTTACTTTTTCCTCTCTGTTTACCACACGTTCAACCTTGTTGAAACGACAAACATGAGTATTCGCGCCAAACACTTCGTCAACCTGTGCCTTGGTCATATCGAAAGGAACACAGATGGTCCACCACTGACCGCCCTTAATATTAATAGGATAGGTAGGTTCCTTCTCAGGTTCTTTATCTACATTCACGTCGTCATTAACCAATGGGAACTGGCGTGTACCCATGTGGGCCATCATTTGCAGATCTTCGAGTGTGTAGTAACCTGTTTTCTCATCAGCAGGATGAGTATCATCAGCTACCTTATAGCCAGCATAAGCCAAAACATTCAAATCTTCTTTCGATAACGTTGGCAAATATTTATCTTTACCATTCCAGTTATAACCTAAAGAGTTGACAACATAAGAACGACGCCACTCATCCTGGCTTGGCCAAATATACTGACGTCCCAGATATGTATCCTGGAAACCGAGAGAAGTTCTCTTTGGGGCAGTATAGGGGCTGAACTTCAATTCTGTTTCTTCTTGACCTACTTCATGATATGAAGAAGGATTATAATCATTCTTTCCATAATAAAATGTCTCTCCCTCATCTACAGTCTTATACACACGAGTTATATCAGTATAAGCCGCACGTTGCTCTTCTGTCAAATCTTTTGGGTAATGAAGCAGGCAGAAATAGACACCTTGGTTTTTATAATTCTCTCGATTCGCATAACCAGTATTAGCATCATCACTAATATCACCCTTTGTTGGGTGAAAGCCATTATTACCCATAAGAGTAATTTCGTCAAAGGCAGAACCAGTTCCAGCCCATTTCTCTATTGTACCAAAGGGCATCAAAGGAGCATTTTCTCCGTAGAAAAACACATCCTGGTATCTACGGTGTCCAAAGGCTATTGCACCGATATATCTCATACTGGCAGGTATCTCCAACGTAGTTTCTGCTTTGTTATTATTAGGAAGAGCGAAAGCGCCTTTACCTATAAATTTTAATCCTGCATTAAATTTCAAACCATATACATAACAATTTCTAAAAGCTTCATCATGGATAATTTGCAATGTAGAAGGAAACTTCAAAGCAGTAAGAGACGTACCCATAAAAGCCCTTTTACCAATATTCTCCAAACCTTTATTGAGGGTAATGGAAGCAATCTTTGTGCAATTCTCAAAAGCTCTTTCTCCGATAAGAGTCAAAGACTTTGGGAAATTGATATATGTTATTGACGAATTCGCAAATGCCTCATCACCCACGCGGTCATAGCCCTCTGGGATAGTAACAGTAGTTGGAACTGGGTTCAATTTAGAGATAACCTGTGTAGGTACAACCATTTTGTCCACATTGGTTCCTGTACTTTCACTCAGCACACTCGTCTTATTAGTGAGAGGCAATGTCAAGTTTGTAAGCGCAAGAGTTCCGTGTACATATACACCATCAGCTGCTGCAAAAGTTTCCTTAGAGAAACCAGTACATGTAGCTGCACCCAAATCAAGAGTCTTTAAATTGGAGTTATAGTTTATTTGGGTCCCCCCATCGTTGGTTTCTGTAATAAACAGTATTTTAGATACAATATCATTATTAATCAACAAATCTTTTGATGAAGCCTTGTAAAACTTAACGGTTTCATAGCTACCACTTGCGATTTTCTTCTGAAGCAATTGCGCAAATGTGTATGGAGTTTCGTCTGCTTTGATATAGTCAGAATGCAAACCTTCAGTATCTCTTGTACCAAAGAAAGCACCATTGTCCTCTATCTGAGAAAAAGTAGCTGTACCTGTATAGAAAACTTCGCCTGGAGTCCAAGTATAGGTTTCACCATTAGTAAGACCTGTATATGTTTTACCTCCATCTGATGACTTGAAAGCATCAGCAGTCATTGTATAGGTAACATTTGAATCATAATATTTTTGCAATTCTACCTTTGAAATCAAAGTTACTCCCTGATTTTCCAAATCACTTAATGGCACTGTCGTTTCGCCAGAGATTTCCTTGCTTGACAGGAAATAAACCGACATATCGGAATATAGGTCATTATTCAACGCATTCGCAGAAACCTCATCACCTACCTTAACTTTAGATTGAAGAACAACAGATGTATTCCACTCTGAATAATAGCCCTTATAAAGATTGGTTATTTTGTCCTCTTTCCAAGTCTTTTTAGAATTTACCAATCCAAATGGGCCATTATAACTAATAGGTTCCCCATCACAAACCTTAGTATATTCATAATTCGCCTGGTAATATGTATTGTTAGCAGAATATGAATCTCCAGCATTTACCTTTGTTCCTTTGTCATCGGTAAATACATAACCAACCGCCTTGTCAGAAAAGACACGGGCAGAGAAGTCTGTAGTCTGATACGTTGTTAAATCACCCTGACCAGAAATAGTCATAGTCTTGCCACCATCTGAAACATTGAATGTAACAGAAGTCTCCTGTGCCAGTACGTTGCTACCCAATCCTAAGAGGACAGATACAACAAGACAACCTTTTTTTAATAGATTCTTTACCATCTTAAACTTATATTTAAATTTATCCTCAAATCCGCAACCTATAGGGTTTAGTGGAATTTGAGATTCATAACTTTTATTTTATACAATATATTTTTGTTTATGTAATGTCTTAGAAATCTTGTTTGCTTATGCGTTTTTAGAAAAGCCTTATATCTTATATATAATAATGTGTAGCTTTCTGTAGCCGCATCGCATAGTTTTTAGGCTGTGTGCCTTAACTGGGTGCAAAATTAAGGAATTATAATTACGTACAACAGATGATTTGTACTTTTCTTGTGTATAAAATGTAAACCGAAACAAAACAGACACAAAAAAGATAGGAAATAGAGGAAAAATGTGTCAGTAAGCAAAACAAATAGAACAAAGAGGTTTCATTTGGTTTCCGCATTTATACTTTTTTAATAGCGTGTCGTCACATTAGCTACCAAAAAATTCGTTTGATTACAATCTTATTTCGTAATTTTGCATCCATATTGAATTTATTAGTATTTAAAGAGAATAAGAAAATGACAGATCAAACTAACAATTGCTCCTTGGTCATTGGGGAACGCATAAAACAGGAACTCAAAAGACAAGGAAAAACAACAGTATGGCTCGCAAAGCAACTTGGTTGCCACAGAACCAACATTTATAAGATTTATAGCAAATCTACTATCGACACAGGTATGCTCATGCATATCTGCAAGGTAATCGGCTATAATTTCTTTGACTTGTTGTCTGAGGAATACAAGAAGCAGGTAAACGGTTAATTAGTTTTCGCTAAAAAATAAAGGTGACAAAGGTTTCTATGCCTTTGTCACCTTTATTATATATATATACAAATCATACTATGCTAATCTCTTCTCCAATCTCTCACGGATGGCTGCAATGAAGCCGGCTGAGTTGACTGCCTTTGCCTCTACACCTTCCATCAGGTTGACGAGGTCCTTGGTGGCGATACCATCATTCAGCGTATCGAAGCAAGCTGCCTCCAACTGGTCGCCGAAATTCTGCAATGCCTGAATGCCATCTAACTCGCCACGCTTTCTCAACGCACCGCTCCATGCAAAGATGGTAGCCATAGGGTTGGTAGATGTATCTTCACCCTTCAGATAACGGTAGTAGTGGCGGGTTACTGTGCCATGAGCTGCCTCGTACTCATACTTGCCGTCTGGAGAAACCAATACGGAGGTCATCATCGCCAAAGAACCGAAGGCTGTACTGAGCATATCGCTCATCACATCACCATCATAGTTCTTACATGCCCAGATGAATCCTCCCTTGCTGCGAATAACACGAGCCACGGCATCATCAATCAATGTATAGAAGTATTCAATGCCGAGTTCAGCAAACTTCTCCTTGTAATCACTCTCATACACTTCCTCGAATATCTTGCGGAACTGTGCATCGTAAGTCTTGGAAATGGTATCCTTGGTAGCAAACCACAAATCCTGCTTGGTATCGATAGCAAACTTGAAACAGCTATGAGCAAAGCTGCGGATACTCTTGTCGGTATTGTGCATACCCTGAATAACGCCAGCACCTTCGAAGTTGTGAATCTCCACCTCCTGCTTTTTTCCGCTCTTACCCTCGAATACGAGTTTGGCAACTCCCGGCTCATCAGCACGGATTTCCACACTCTTATATACATCACCATAAGCATGACGGGCGATGGTAATCGGCTTCTCCCAGTTCTTCACGCAAGGGTGAATGCTTGGAATCGTGATAGGAGCACGGAACACAGTACCATCCATGATGCTACGGATAGTGCCATTAGGACTCTTCCACATCTTGTGGAGATGATATTCGTCCATACGCTGGGCATTAGGGGTAATCGTAGCACACTTCACGGCTACACCATATTTCTTGGCAGCCTCAGCAGAATCGATAGTCACCTGATCATTGGTCTTGTCACGGTAAGGCAAACCAAGGTCATAATACTCTGACTTCAAATCTACGAAAGGAAGAATCAGTTCATCCTTGATCATCTTCCAGAGGATTCTTGTCATCTCGTCACCATCCATCTCCACCAAAGGAGTTGTCATCTGAATCTTTTCCATAAGCGAAATACCTATATATGTATTATTAATAAATTACAATTTATAACCACTTAGCGACGGGCGCTTAATAATTTGATTGCAAAATTAATAAATAATTCTCAAAAGAGAAAGGAAATCGCCATTTTTCTTTCAAAACGACACGAACTTTGAGTCTTTCTTTCTTATTTTAAGTATATTTATACAGAAAAGCACCTGTAATACAGAAAAAGCACCAATGAGCCTAAGCCCACTGGTGCTTCCTAAATTTTACTTATGATACTCTAAAAAGTCTCCGATTTACTTATCGCTCTCTGGAGCCTTGTCAATCAAGTCCATGAACTGGTCGAGCTTAGGAGTGATGATAATCTGAGTGCGGCGGTTGCGCTGCTTGCCAACCTCAGAATCGTTGGTAGTTACAGGGTTGTACTCACCACGGCCACCAGCGGTCAAACGCTTAGGATCTACGCCGAAGTGATCCTGCAAGTACTGTACTACAGAAGATGCACGGAGAGCAGAGAGGTCCCAGTTGTTGCGGATGTTCTTCATCTTGGCACTTGTAGTGCTAACTGGTACGTTATCTGTATTACCCTCTACGAGTACATCGTAGTCCTTGTAGTCCATGATGATCTTGGCAATCTTGCTCAAAGTCTCCTGAGCACGGCTGTTAACCTCATAGCTACCGCTCTGGTAGAGCATGTTGTCAGCCAAAGAGATGTAAACCACACCCTTCATTACCTGTACGTCAACCTCCTTCAACTCGTCCTTGCTGAGAGAGCGGGTCAAGTTGTTGGTAAGAACCATGTTGAGAGAATCGCTCTTGCTCTTCACCTCTACCAAGTGGCGGATGTACTGGTTAGACTCATTGATCTGGTCAACGAGCTTGTCGATGCTGATGTTGTTCTGACTTGCGTTGTTCAAACTCTTGTCGAGCGCATTCTGCATAGACTTATAGTCCTTCTTCATCTGAGCAAGCTGGTCTTCGAGAGTTGTTACACGAGCCTGAGAAGCAGCCAACTGCTCCTTTGTATTCTGATAGTTGCTTGACAACTCTCTGTTCTCGTTCTGGCAATTCTGAAGTTCCTTCTTACTTGCACAACTTGTGGCCAACAATGCGCCAGCCATCAAAGCCATTACTAAAAATTTGTTCTGCTTCATATTTTCTGGTTTTTAATTTTTACGATGGTTGATATTTTACTGAATTATTAAATACTATGAATCGCTGCATGATGAATAAAAATTCACCCGCTGCTTTTCGATTGCAAAGTTACGAATAAGACTTGAATAAACCACTTTTGTCAAACCCATTTAGATAATTTTAACCACTTTTTCTATTTTTCTTATCTTTCTCACTCATTTTTAACAAATTAGCGTCTCCATTCAGCAGCTTTTCCTGCACTGTGAGAGCACACAATCCGGGCAACATACCTAAAAATATAAAAAAACAAGCGTTTTATTTTGTCCTTATTTTAATTTGTATTATCTTTGCACTCGAAAAGCGATACATAGGCCATGTATCCTTACCGAAAGAATAAATACATTAACAATATAAAAAGAGAAATAAGTATGATTCTTTTTTTCAGAACTCCATCTAAGAGTGTGA
>ULTU01050705.1_pt1 | contig 16862 bp, 10 predicted proteins | sample 1957861 | NCBI WGS metagenome assembly ULTU01 (sample SAMEA4835742, study PRJEB28245) | human gut metagenome | biome: gut microbiome; material: fecal sample | place: Denmark | collected 2008
AATCAGAATTCTGTTGCATTTGCAAGTTGAATTCAGCTCCTTTTAAAGCAGAATATCCTTTGGCTTTTATGTTTGATGTTCCGCCTATTCCGCCATTATACCACGTGTATTCATAGCCTTTAGTCCCAGCATATACCTGATTCCCATCATATACCCGCATTTGAAAATCCATATCATGCCCTACAGCTTTTTCGACCCAGTTTACTATACTGTTCCCCTTTACTTCATAGATGCTGTATGCGTTGGGTGAGCCATCCAAATTTGAATGACAGTTCCAGAAGCAACCACAAGCAGCTGCATGAATATGCTCATATATCGGCATGCCGCCTCTGCATACATAATCGGAATGAACCCAGTTTTGAGGGAAATGCCTGTGCCCGGACATGATATGAGCCTCGTGAAATTCCGTCAATAATCTCAGCACATCATCATAATACTTGTCCTTATTGATGAGCCCTCCGCCGCTTACTTTTCCTTCCCTGAATGGAATGTGCAGGTTCAGAATAATCAACTTGCTTTCCTTGTTATCTACGTGAGACAAGTCTTCTTTTAACCATTTCAACTGCGTTGCCGTAAATCCACCATTGTAAGACCATGTCTTACCCGTTGTTGACTTGCAGATGACGCTCTCAAGTGTAACGATGTGTACATTCCCTACATTTAACGAGTAATCCGTGGGGCCAAAGTGAGATACATAATTAGCGACTGCAGCATACTGCGTGCGTTCCTTAGCATCGTGGTCATGATTGCCGATAGATTGGAAAATAGGAAAATACCCATTAGAATCCTCCAGACCAGACATAGCGGATTTCATGGCCGTCCACATATTCGGCGTATCATGGACTATGTCGCCCATTGTGCATGCAATAACATTTTTGTATTTGCCGGAAACTTGGCTGGCTTTCAGTGTACTCTTCAAGTCTGCCAATGTCTCATTTATATATCTTTTCACATGGCTGATGTTGGTAACTTGAGGATCGCCGATTGCAACATAAGTAAATTCATCTGACATCGAATCGTCCGGCGTAAGTTCAAAGTCATTCCTATTGAGTTTCTTATAATCAAATGTTATTGTAGAATAGAATGCAGGCAAGTGGGTTTCGCTATCCAAAGCAACCTTGTAACCAGCTGGCAACGAATAGTAAATGTTTCGACAATACCTATTGGCCACCATCTGATATACACCATTTTTATCAGTTACCGTATATGAATATCCATCCGTAACCGGCACGCCCGGTATGCCTTGACCTGTGGAAGAATCTTTTATCAAACCGCACGCATTGATGCCTTCTGCCAACGCTGTGCCGTTTATTGAATTATCATTTGAAGGAGTCCCCCCTGGGGAGGGCTCCTTACTACAACTCAAAAGTAATGCAATTATCAAAAAACTATTCAACCATCTATTCATACGAAATAAGTTCAATTTTAACATGATCAAGGTAGAAACGATTTTGGCCGGAAGCGACAACGGAGCGAGTGCCCCCGATGGCAATTCTGGATGTCGGTTTCACGTGTTCCAATGTCACCTCATACGTGTGCCAGCCATAATCCTCCTCTGACATTTCCACCAATGTTTCCGTTTTGGTCACATTGTCATAATACTGTTTCAAATAATTATTGGCATCAATGGTTGTGCCGTCCAAGACGTATACAGCTTTCGTTTTTGTATCATATTCTCCTGTCTTTTCCTCATTGTAATTGCATGCAACAAATGTCACCTTGACTTTTGCATCACCTTTCAAACTTGACAGTTCAGGAGTTGCCAAGATTCCTAATTTTTGTCCTGCTCCCATTTTTACCATTCCTGGACGCACACAAATTGTACCTTTGGTCGCTTTTGAATTTTCATTCAACTGGCCCCAACTCTTCAAACTTTCAATGTTTCTGACACATTTCCCCACACTATTGAACAGACCATATTCATTATGATACTTACAATAGTTGAATTCATTTGCAACTTCTTTAAGACTGAACGCTTTATCTCCTGTTCTGTCGCCTGTCGGGAAAGAGAACGCGGTTACAGTGCTACGGTCTTTTCTGGATATTCCCGCACACAAATGGACCATGTCACCGCCCCAGCATATTCTGTCAAAATTCTCACACAACAAAATATCTCCAACTTCTGCAGACGCTGCAGCATCTATCATTACCGTATCATCAGCTAGTGTATGATATTTTACCACATCACTGCTCGGATTTCCTCGATCAGAATTATAGCATGTAACCCTACAGTAGTAGTCTGTGTCAGGTTCCAATTCGGAAAAAACAAATCCGGGAAAGAAGTCAGCCATCTTTGCAAACGTCCTGTCATGAAGCGAGGACGGAAGGTCAAGAGCAACTTGAAGATCGGAACATGCCGCATCTTTATATAATTCAACCTTGAAGTTATATGTAACATCTACGCTTCGGTCAGCGAATGCTGTCGTTGAATAATTAACGGCCAATTGTCTGGAGGAAGCCCAATTAAGAGATGAAGAAGGCTTTTGAACGACATCAACGGTCTCATTGACGATTCCTGCTCCAAATCTGATTACTGCAAGTGAGTCTCCGGTCATAATCCACGTCCAGTCAGAATACTTGGCATCGTGATAATTAGCACGAGCCCTGACATGAAACTTCTGCCCTTTCTTGAATCCTGAAAATATCGCGGCATCATTTATAGCGTCGCTTTTGAGAACGATCTGACTAGGAGGATTAACGTCTAGTCCTATCTTGTCTTTTACCAGTTCAACGGTAAATGAAACAGCGCCGGAATTCAATGCTTTAGTAGCATCCCAATATACCGACAAATCAGTGTCTGTAGAGTTCACTTCATCGTATTCAAGATTCTCTGGACGGGCAAGTGATTTATCCAAACCATAGTCCACGTCTTTCGAACACGACATTGACAGTACACCTATGATAATCAATAATATATGTTTAGTGTTGTTCATATCGATCAAATTTATTTCCAAAGTTCATTCTGAGCCAAGTTCTGATTTACATCAATTGCCGACTGCGGTATAGGTTTGAGATACATCTTCTCTTTCCACACTCGAGGTGTTTGCTCAAACACCAAACAGCCATCGGAATCTACAGAAACATACTTGTTATCTGAAAGGACGATATATTGAGTGTTAGCTTGAGCCGCTACCGGATTCTTCACAATGCTGATAAACTTGGTAGAACTGCCGTTAAGAGGCTGAACCGTTCCAACCGGGCAGTAAATACCTCGCCACGCCCTCTCTATAAGATGTCCCAAGTGCCATCTCATAAGGTCTTGGTACCTGAGATTTTCCATAAATAGTTCCGTTCCACGTTCGCGACGTATTTCAAGTAGCCATTTGTCTGTAACCGTATTGTCAAAATATGAAACAAGGTAAGGGTCTGCTTCCGTTGGTGCAATGGCACTTACACCAGCTCTCGCACGTAGCAATGCAATTGTAGCTTTCCAATCATCCTCAGTGAACTGCCCCAATTCGGCTTTTGCTTCAGCGTAGTTCAACAGGACTTCCGCATAACGCATTACAGGAATTGAGTTGTAACTCGTTGTGGTACTTTCCAATGAAGAGTCGTCAATATTGAACTTGATAATCTGATAACCGGTTCTGGTAACATTGAAATTAGGTACGGCTTCAGACATTTTGCCTCCTTGAAGTTTTGCATATGTCGGAGTGATGATAGTCTGGGCAATACGTGCATCCCTATTCGGGTTCAGTTCTTCGCAATAAGAGTTTGTCTTATACGATGCATCATCAGTATATCGACTGCCATCTCTATTGAGATACGTATTCAGAAAATCTTTAGTCATCGACCAGCATGAACCGGAAGTGACCGAGTTGAAATACCATGTTGTAGGATGCATTACAACACCTTCGATATACTCTCTAGCCCATAGTATTTCATCATAGTTTACAGCCTCACTATTGAAGATTTTCCTATACTGAGTGTTGACATTTGAAGCATTGTTTTTGATAGAATAGACCTTGCTGTCCATGATGAACTGGCAGGCAGCTACGCACTCATTAAGAAAGTCATCGGCAGATTCAAATTCGGTAGTCCACGCCTTTTGGCATGAAGGTTCTACACTATGATACTTTCGATATGTACCCTCATACAAACAGATCCTTGCCTTCAATGCATTTGCGATGTAACCGTTAATTACACCATGATTGACATATTTGTCAGTCACCAGGCAGTATTTTGAAGCATAGTTGAGATCTTCTAAAATCATATGCATCACATACTCTCTAGAGTCCCTGGTTTTGTAAAGCATTCCGTCATCTTCCGGATCAATTGGTTCTGAATACCAAGGTACTGCTCCGAAGTTCTTCACAAAAGAGAAATAGTGCCAAGCTCTCCAAAAACGCCCGACTCCCTCATAATGATTCAGAATCTCTTCGGAAACGCCAGGAGTTTCTCTCAAGTGTTTGAGGAAATAATTAACGTTGTAAATTGGTTTCCAATTTGAAATCGACCAGCCGGCCTGATCGTTTGGAGTCCAACTGCCTGTATAGAAACTGCTTTGGTTTATTCTTGCTACATAGTCAGCGTCGGCATCTCCATAAGTGAGAGATGCTACGGATGGCGTGTAACTGTCCATGAAACCGTTAGCGTAGATTTCCAATGAACTTTCATTATAGAACCACTCATCCGCTTGGATTTTTGACGGAGAGGTTTTATCCAGAAAGTCCTCGCACGAGGTCATTGCAACAGTACATATCGCAATGAGTATTAATAATTTATAAATATTATGGTTCATATGGATTTATTCTAAAATGTAAGATTGACGCCAAATGTAACAGATTTGAGCATAGGATAACTGTAGCCGTCTGCTTTTCCTTGTGAGTTATATATACCGTTGAAATCTGAATCTCCTGAAGATATGACCTCAGGGTCAAATGTCGTGGTCCATTTACGCATCGGAGTGAAGGTCAACAAATTGTCTCCTGAGACATAAACCCTTAGCCCATCAATTTTCATTTTTTCGACAATCTTCTTCGGGAAGGTATAGTCAAGAGTAATGTTCTTCAATCTGCAATAAGCAGCATTCACAAGGAATCTGTCATTTGGAACCTTTGTCAATGTCCCCTTTTTATCTGTTGCCATGTATGAAGAAATCTTAGGCCAGAAAGCATCGGGATCAGGATCCTCTTTTGTCCATTGATTTCCAATTTGCGATTTAGGCATCATTGAATATGGCCTGGCGTATTTTCCCCAGAACATACCGGAGTTTACACTTGGAAACCAATCACGTTTTCCAACACCTTGGAAAAATACACTGAGACCAATACCGTTCCACGATGCATTGAGATTGATACCATAACAATATCTCGGGTTGGTATTACCGATAATCTTCATATCTCCCGGATCATCCTTTGTATTTTTACCATTATTGATGAAATTATCTTCATTTACATCCTCGAATTTCAAATCTCCAGGTTCGAATTTGTTGCCACGTCTGTTTTGCGTGAAAAAGGTACTTTGATCCGCCCATGAGGCAACCTCTGCATCGCTTTCAAACAAGCCGACTACATGCATACCCCAGATTTCACCCAGCTCCATCCCTTCGTAGTAGTCTGTCAATAACTTTGTCTCATTATTATACTTGTCTATAAAGGATCTGCTATCCCATAACATTGCTTTGATGCCATATGATAAATTCTTCGAACCTGCTTTGAATGTATCTCTCCAGCCAAGACTGAGTTCCCAACCATTGGTTGTCATATCAGCATAATTGCCTTTTGGTGCGTTGTTGCCATATACCGCAGGGAGAGTCTTTCCTACCGTAAACATATCCACGGTTTTCTTTTTATACAAATCTCCGACAAAGGACAATCTTCCATCCAGAAAATCCATATCCAAGCCAACATCGTAGGTGGTAGCCTTTTCCCAAGTCAGCCCATCAGGAATTGGAGCTGGCGCGCTTGTAGTATTGACCTTCTTTCCGTCGATGTACACAGTTGACTGACTGATTGACATATTCTGGGTATATGCGTATGCTGCAACTGCCCCATTTCCAAGAGTACCTGCCGAGAGGCGAAACTTCATGTTCGTCAACCATGGTTTTGCCCAAGTCATGAATTTTTCCTCTGACAGTCTATAGCCAAATGACGCCGAAGGGAACACTCCCCATCTTGAGTTCGCAGGGAACTTGGAAGAGCCATCGTAACGGGCACTTGCTTCGAACAAGTATCTGTCTTTCAAATTATAATTGACTCTGCCAAAAAAACCTATAAATGACCAATCGAGACTGCCGTAATCATTCAGGTAATACACGTCGGCTTCCGTCAAATTGAAATTGGCTTTATCTTCGCGGATGAGATTTCTCTCCAACCCCACCGTTCCATGTTTTTTTAGGGACTCAATGTTATAGCCAGCGGTCAATTTGAAAGTATGCACAGGCTTAAGTCTTGGAGTAAAGGTAAAGAAACCTTCTTCCTTGATATATTCCTGACGCGTCCACAACTCCTCATATGAATCCCATGACGGACGCGAAGATTCTATATTCGGGCCATTCTTGAAGGAGTAGATATTCGTTTTTCTATTTCTAGTTGACTGATTGAAAGCATATGACAATGATGTCTTGAAATCAAGAACATCCTTGACGATATGGAAAGTATTGGTAAACGTTTCACCAAGTTTGAACGCTTCATCCAATTGGTAGCTTAATCCCGTCTTGAATGCGGAATAACCCACGCATACAGCGGCATCAGTAAAACTTCCGTCAGGATTATATGGGACAGTCATCGGATAGGCCTGATGCTCAATCTGGCCTTTTACATTCTGTTCAATTTGAAATAAGACCGGCTGTTTGTAGTATGTTCTATAAAAATTGAGATCATTCTCCATTGTCCACCACTTCTTGACATTTGCGACAACCTTTGCATGAACATTTGCTTTCCAATAGTGGTCATAATCAGTATTGTATATTCCTTTCTGATCAAAAAATCTACCGGATACAGAATATCTGACCTTATCGGAGCCCCCACTTACGTTCAAATCATGCTGAGTATTGTAGGTGTGGTCCTTATACAGAAGCCTAAACCAGTCCGTATTTCCATAATACTGATATTTTCCATCACTCCCGACACCTACGGATTCGTGATAGTATTCATATGTAGGGTCAAGATATCTCTTCTTGAGTTCTCTAAACCATGAATCCGAATATGGGAACAAGTTGTTGAATCCGGTTGGAGTTGTACCATAGCAACCTTCGTAGCTGGCCAAAGCCTGCTCTGTCCAATATACGGGATCCGTAACATAATCATACTTGACGGTATTGGACAAGATACTGACTGAACCGTTATATTTTACGACGGCTTTGCCAGCCGAAGGGCTCTTGGTCGTCACGAGTATGACTCCGAATGCTCCTCGTGCGCCATATATTGCACATGAAGAGGCATCTTTAAGAACGGTAATGGTTTCGATGTCTTCAGGAATGACATTGTCAAGGCCGCTCTCGACACCATCGACAAGTACCAATGTAGAACCGCCTGAACCGATACTTTGAGTAGCTCCACGAACATTCAATGATGCCGAATGATTAGGTTTTCCATCACTAAATTCCAATGTCAATCCTGGTATCTGACCTTGTAAAGCGCGTACGGCACCGGAATTGGCTCTAGTATTCAGGGTTTCGCCCTTGATTTGCTCAACAGCTCCGACGAGGTCTTTTCTTCTCTGTGTACCATAACCCACTACTACCACTTCATCCAGATAGTTGTCTTCGTCAAGTGCTATTTCAATGTTGTTATGATTGCCGACAACTATGGTTTTGTTCTTGAAACCAATCATTGAGACAACAATTTTTTGAGAAGGCAGAACTTTTATTGAAAAGTGTCCCGCATTGTCTGTAGAAGTAGCATTCTTACTGCCTTCTACATATACGAAAGCGCCTACAACCGGATCGCCATCGCGGTTTGCAATTACCTTTCCTGATAAATCAAACGCTGTCCGCGATTGTCCTATAGCTATCAATGAAACCATTGTGAAGCTTAGTAACATGAGTAATAATTTCCTCATACAGTTCTTATTTTATTTGATGAATATATCTCTTAATTGTACCCGACATCAGTTTCCTCCTGAAACTATTATGCAGCCGAGGCCGGCTATGAAGAACAGGAACATGACGGAGAGCAGTCCGTAAACACTCTTGGAGCCGCCTTTGAATTCTTTCCAGATGAACACACCCCAAATCGCTGCAATCATAGGAGCGCCCTGTCCCAATGCGTAGGATACGGCTGCTCCGGCCTTGCCTGAAGCGATGTAGCTGAACGCTGTACCGAGACACCAGATAGCACCGCCGAGAACACCTACGAGATGAGTTTTAAGTGAGCCGCTGAAATATGCCTTGTAGGAAACAGGCTCGCCCACAAACGGGTGACGCATCACGAATGTATTGAAAATGAAGTTGCTGAAGAACACGCCCACGCTGAAGATGAAGATAGCGCTATATGGGGTGAGCATTCCTTCTGCAGGATGCGCGAAATCATTGAGATCCATGGCCTTGGCCACAAATCTGTAGAACAGGGACATCAGCACGCCGGCTACGATTGCCAGCATGATGCCTTTACGGCTGGCTGCCTTGTCTTCGTCAGATGACTTCTGGACTTTTCCTGATGCAATACCGTTACAGATGATGGCTACCACGATGAGTGCGACACCGATGAACAGAACCACCGGATGACCCTTAGGCGCACCTATATAATTTATTATAACTCCCAAGACTAGGGACAATCCTACTCCGAGCGGGAACGCCACAGACAAGCCGGCGATGGATGTAGATGCGGAAAGCAGGATATTCGAAGCATTGAAAATAACGCCTCCGATGATTACGCTCAAGACATTGGACATCTTGACCTGAGCGAGGTCCTCGAGGAACGGGCGACCCTCCTGACCGAAACTTCCCATAGTAAACGATATGACAAGCGAGAAAAGCAACATACCGATTACGTAATCCCAGTAGAAGAGTTCATATCTCCAACTCTTGGATGCCAATTTCTGTGTATTTCCCCACGAGCCCCAGCACATCATGGTGATGAAGCAGAAAACCACAGCAAGGGAATAACTGTTGACGATAAACATAGCAGTAAATATTAATTGTTATTCATTATATAATCTACTTCCTGTCTTGACGGAACTGAATCCTGTGCCCCGGGACGCTGGACGGCGATAGAAGAAGCAACTGTAGCAAAACGGACTGCATCATAAATATCCTTCCCTTCGGACAATGCCACGCAGACGCCGCCGCAGAACGTATCCCCAGCCGCAGTCGTGTCCACGGCATTGACCTTCCTGGCCGGAATAAAGGTAGTCTCTCCGTCACAGACAACTGAACCCCGGGAGCCCATTGTGATAATAATCTCGCGGACACCTTTACTCTTCAACAGATTAGCCGCCTTGCCGGCTGTCTTGAGATCAGTTATGTCAATGCCAGAGATTGCAGATGCCTCAGTTTCATTAGGTATCAATATCGAGACACACCGCAGAAGTTCCTCGGGGAGTTTCGTGGCGGGAGCCGGATTGAGGACTACTTTCACGCCGGACTCATGGGCGATTTCGGCGGCACGCACTACGGCCGCCATTGGAATTTCCAATTGGAGGAGGAGCGTTCCGGCGCTTCTTATGATATCTGCGGAAGCGTCGATGTCTTCGGGAGTGATGTCCGCATTGGCGCCGGATGCCACGACTATAGAGTTCTCTGTGAGCGAATCGACTGTTATCAATGCTATTCCGGAGGGTTTGTCGGAGTAAAGGATGCGCGAGACATCCAGACCGCATGAGCGGTAATGTTCCAATGCTTTTTCACCGAACATATCCTTGCCCAACTTACATATGAAGGATACGTCTCCACCTAATCTTCTGGCAGCAACCGCCTGATTGGCACCCTTTCCTCCGGGGCCCATGCGAAAGTCATCTCCCAGTACCGTCTCTCCGGGCTTTGGAAGTTTGATTGATTTCACTGACATGTCGGTATTGCTGCTTCCGATTACCAGAATCTTTTTACTTGTCATCAGTTGTGTCATTAATAATGTGATACTTGAACGTAGTGCAGCATTTTCATTATGCGCAATCGTTTTAGCAAATATACAGGCATTGCGCAAAGAAAATTCGCATTTTCGCTACTTTTTTGCGTTACTTTCGTAAATTTCCTGCGCAAAAACGATTCAATATTGCGCTATATTTTCATATATTTGCGCCAAGCACTAAAAAAGATTCCAATATGAAAGAGACACTTGCAGGCCTTGCGGCAAAGACCGGATTTTCAATAACGACCATATCCAGAGTCCTCAGCGGGAAGGCTGACCAGCATAGAATCAGTCCTGAGACCAGAGAAAAAATCTTGACAGCAGCCAGGGAAAACAATTATTTTCCAAATCTTGTTGCGCAAAATCTCAGGACAAACCGCACAAACACCATCGGCCTGATGCTGCCTTCCGTAGCGAACCCTTACTTTGCCGACATTGCAAGTTCAGTAATCGAGGAAGCCCGGCACAGGAACTACACCACTATCGTTCTGGACTCTGCAGAAAGCCCGGAACTGGAAAAAGACGGAATTTCCTCCCTGATGTCCAGACAAGTGGACGGCATCATTGCGGTTCCATGCGGCGACGACCCGTCACTTTTTGAGGAAATCAACCGGAAATTCATCCCGGTAATTCTCATTGACCGTTATTTCTCAAATTCAATGCTACCGTACATCACCACAAACAATTACCTGGGAGGTATCGATGCTGTCAACTTATTGATAATGAATGGGCATTCCAACATAGCGTGCATCCAAGGAGTGGTCAATTCCCTGCCGAACAAGAAGCGCGTGGCAGGATACTTGGCTGCATTGGACAAGGCCGGCATCAAAGACAAGGCTCTGGTAGTGGGCAATGATTTTTCGATCCAAAACGGCTATCTGGAGACCAAGCTTCTTCTGAACAAGACAGACAGGCCGACAGCAATTTTTGCCCTGAGCAATACCATAATGCTCGGAGCATTCCGGGCAATCCGCGAGGCTGGATTGAAAATACCCGAAGATATTTCATTGGTAGCGTTCGACAATAATATCTATATGGACTACATGACCCCGGCGATTACCCGCATTGGACAACCCACCGAAGAAATGGGCAAACTTGCCACAAAGCTCCTGTTCGAATGCATCTCATCCGGAGAGCGCAGCAACACGCAGATAGAGCTGTCTCCAACCCTGATCACCGGAGCGTCAGTAGGTCTATTGTACATTTAAATTTCTTTCCTGATAGCGGCAATGGCCATCCGCAGGACACCATACGGAATCTTCGCGTCGAAATGCTCGAAGATTGGTTTCAATGCCTTTTCCTCGGGATGTTCCATGCAATATGCTTCGACCTTTTGCAATGTATCGCCATCTACAAACTCATGGACATCAATGTCTCCGGAAGCCACGTAGCGTGCCAGATGACCTTCTATCGTGACAGGATTGAGCTTACGCTTTTCAGCAATCTGCTCTACTGTATTGCCTTGGTTGTAAAGCCAATACGAATATTCAAAAGTATTCAGTTTCTTGCCGGTATCATCGCGGAGTTCCTCTTTTTTCTCCTTTTTAGGTTTTTCTTTATTGCCCTTGACCTTTTCCACCGGCGCAACCACTTCTGACTCAGGCTTTTTCTCATATTCAAAGTATTCATAGCAAGAGGAGAAAGCGAGCTCTTCTACAGGTCTGGAGATGTAGTTCATATACGCATCCACGGCATTGTCCCTCATGAAAACGGATGCGGAAACCGGCGAACTTAGGACCAGTCCGTCCAAGGTACGGCAACGGCTCAGCGCCACATAGGCCTGGCCCGGAGAAAATGCGGCGTGTACATCGATAATGGCCTTGTCGAACGTAAGTCCCTGGCTCTTGTGCACGGTTATGGCCCATGCAGCCTTCAGCGGATACTGCTTGAAGCGTCCTATCTGCTTGGATGATATCTCTTTACTCTCCTCGTCGAACTGATAGCGGATATTCTGCCACTCCATCGGCTCGACATCGATTACCGTCCCCGATTCTGCCAGCCTTACGGCAATGCTGTTCTTGTCAATGCTCTTGACCTCCCCGAGCGTTCCGTTGATGAAACGCCGTTCCGGATCATTCTTGATGAACATCACCTGCGCGCCCTTCTTCAATGTCAGGCTGTCTGCCGTCGGATATGACTCCTCGGGAAACGTGCCTGTCACAGCGGCCACAAACGTATATGGCTTACTGTCAAGCTTTTCCAATTCAGTTTCATTGACATAATCCACCTGCCGGTTATGCGTCATCAGCCTGATATAGCCATCTTCCGGCTTAGGCGAAAAACCTGGAACATAACGGGCATTGAGATCAGAAATGTCCTGACTGGTCAATGTGCAATCCCTGGCATGGTTCAGTATGTCGATGAAATGCCCGTCCGTCTGGCGATAGACGTTTTTCAACTCTATGCAGCTGTATTTCATGCTTTTGAGCGCCGCGCTGCTGAAGAAATACAATGTCTTGTAATATTGTCTCAGAAGTTCATCTTCTCCGCCGTGGGCAATAGGCGGGAGCTGCTGCAGGTCGCCGATCAAGAGGAGCTGAACCCCGCCGAACGGCTTGCTGTTGCGGCGGATGCGCCTGAGTTCCACGTCAATGTGGTCCATCAGATCCGCCCGGACCATCGACACCTCATCGATTATCAGCAACTGGAGATGGCGTATCAGTTCCAATTTAGACTTGTTGATCCTGAAATCAGATTTCGGTTCAATGACACCCTGCACGAATGGTCCGAGACCGAACTGAAAGAAGGAGTGAATGGTCATTGCCCCGGCATTGACAGCGGCTATTCCGGTGGGAGCCAGCACGATACATTTCTTTTTAGTATAGCGCACCACCTCCCGAAGGAACGTGGTCTTGCCTGTCCCCGCCTTGCCAGTGAGAAACAGACTCACATCCGTTTTCTCCACAATGAATCTGGCTACATCCAATTCAAAATTTCCTCTTTCCATCTTTCAATATACGACAAGTTATCCGGACTCGAACAAAGTTAACTGATTTGCTCAAATTCGCAAAGGGATACACGACGGAGGTCTTGCCATTTCATTTTTAATTACTAAATTCGCGGCGGTTTGATACGTCATCTCAAATACAAGAGCGCATTGGCGCTTGTGTTGTTTGCATTCTTTTTTGCATCGACCAACCTGTTCCCCCATGTCCATGAGGGACCTGATGGACGTATCGTGCATTCACATCCATGGAGCGGAAAAGCCCACAGCCACAGCGCCTCTGAGATCCAGTTCCTGCAGATTATCTCTGCCAACATCTATCTGGATAGCGGTCATGCAGAATTAATCACTGCGGAAAGTCCGAGTTTCTCGTTCATTCCCGTGCAGGCATTACCAAAAGTCGTCCAGACGGTTTTTCACCATGTCCTCGGACTGAGGGCTCCTCCTGTGTCGTTATAACCACAACACATTCCAAACATTATTGGAAAATGAAACGCATAACCTTTTTTCAGGTCATGTGCAATGTCATTCATACATAAACGATACAGAATCCATGAAATCAATACATATTTTAACCACCCTCATAGTGGCCACGTTCGCTGTGTGCTTTAGCGTACAGACAAATGCACAGAACAAACAATCAGACGCGAGCATCTCAGGTCATGTCATTGACGCGAAGACAGGCGAACACCTCCCCTATGTCACAGTAATGGTCGGCGGCACACAGCTCGGGATACAGACCTCATCCTCAGGACATTATGCCATCAGGAACCTCCCTGTCGGAAAACACGACATCATAGCATCATTCGTGGGTTACAAAGACGCAAAAGTCTCACTCGACATCGAAGCCGGAAAGTCATACGAGGTGAATTTCAGCCTAGAAGAGGAACCGCTCTCCATCGACGGAGTCGTAGTCAGCGCCACCCGAAACCGCACATCCAGAAAGATGGCACCTACTCTTGTCAATGTCATAGACAGCCGCATATTCACTACAACATCCTCGCCTACCCTGGCGGAAGGACTCACGTTCCAGCCGGGAGTCCGAATCGAGAACGACTGCCAGAACTGCGGTTTCACGCAGGCAAGAATCAACGGACTCGACGGGCACTATTCGCAGATTCTCATTGACTCCAGACCGATTTTCTCAGCGCTTGCGGGCGTTTATGGATTGGAGCAACTACCAGCATCAATGATTGACCGCGTGGAAGTGGTGCGTGGAGGCGGCTCAGCCCTGTTCGGAGCCTCAGCAATAGGAGGAACGATCAATATCATCACAAAAGAAGCCATGAGGTCCAGTGCCGGAATAAGCCACGAACTCACTTCCATCGGCATGAGCGGCGCATTGGACAACAATACCAGCATAAATGCTTCCATGGTCACAGACGACGGAAGAGGCGGCCTGTTCGTATTCGGGCAGAGACGCTCGAGAGACGGCTATGACGCTGACAAAGACGGATTTACAGAAATTCCCTCCCTCAACACCATTACTGTAGGCACGAGAGGACATCTCAGGATTAACCCTTTCTCGAAACTTAAATTCGAATATCATGGTGTAAAGGAGTACAGACGCGGCGGTGACCGTCTGGACAGACCTGCACATGAGGCACTTATTGCTGAGCAGACCGAGCATATAAACAACAGCGGTTCCATCAGTTATGACGGACAGAGCCAGGATGGCAGGCATATCTGGAATATTTATGTTTCCGCGCAGCACATACACAGAAACAGCTACTACGGAACCGGAATGGACCCGAATGCGTATGGAAAGACGACTGACTTCACTGCCGTCGGCGGAGGACAGTATTCGTACAAGTTCAACCGCCTGTTTTTCATGCCGGCACAACTCACGGCAGGCCTGGAGTACAGTTTCGACAATCTGAATGACATCTCACTCGGATATGACCATAAAACTGCCCAGAAGATAAATATCATAGGTTCTTACCTCCAGAACGAATGGAAAAACGAGCACTGGGGTCTTCTCGGAGGTGTCCGTATCGACAAGCATAATCTCATCCGCAAACCGATATTCTCGCCAAGGGTCAATATCCGCTACAGCCCGTTCCGTGACCTGAGTTTCCGTGCAATCTATGCCAAAGGTTTCCGTGCGCCACAAGCTTTCGATGAAGATTTACATGTCGCAGTTGCCGGAGGAAAACGCATAAGAATCAAGCTTGCCGACAATCTTAAGGAAGAAAAGTCCCACTCGTTCAGCACCTCGGCAGACTGGTATCTCTCTCTGGGCAACGTCTCCATAAATCTCATGGCGGAGGGTTTCTTCACCATCCTGAAGGACACCTACTCGCTAAGACCGACAGGCAACAAGACCGACGACGGAAAGAGCACAATCATGGAGCGGTACAATGGTTCCGGCGCAAAAGTCTATGGATGCACAGTGGAAGGCAAACTGGCAGTTTCCAAGATTTTCAGCCTGCAAGGAGGCCTGACCATACAGCGAAGCCGTTATGATGAAGCTCAGGCATGGAGCGATGACGAGAATGTGGCTCCAGTCAGCAAAATGTTCCGTTCACCGGACACCTACGGCTATATGGTGGCATGCTACTCTCCTTTCAAAAACTTCGACATTGACCTGTCCGGCACATACACAGGGTCAATGCTGACACAGCATCTCACGGGAAGCGGAACAGATGTCGATGTAGCTGTCAACACCCCATCCTTCTGGGATATGAGCTGCAAGATAAGTTACGAATTCAATGTCATGAAATCCTGCCGCATCAATCTCCACGCCGGTGTCAAGAATATTTTCAATGCCTATCAGAAAGACTTTGACAAGGGAGAATTGCGTGACTCCGGATACATCTACGGCCCGTCTCTTCCACGCTCATTGGTCGTCGGAATGGGACTGAGTTTCTAAAGCCGTGCGATTTCCTCTGGCGAGCGTACTGACATTGCTCTCGACATTGATTCCAGCATTCGGCCAGACCGGTCTCTATTCATATGACGGAGGTTACTTTCTGAGAAACGGTTCGCATTGGGAGGAGTATCGTCCGGCTGAAAGACATGAGGTCTGGAACGAGTATGAGCAGGTGAAGACAGACGGCAAGTTTCGGTTCTGAAAGCATGATTCTCATGTGGTTCCTTGGTGTCCCATCCAGCGACAGCAGGGGATTCGTTCTGTATAAGGATGATGACAAGACGGATGAGGTCCTGTCATACATCATTGATGCCGACGGTAAGATTGTCTGCACGGTAAGAGGTATTCCGGGACTGACTGCCACGGAGTTCTGGGGGTGCAAAAATTCCGACCCTGGAGAAGATATTCACGAAAGGGTGGTACTCGAAGAATTTTAGATTCCCTTGTCTGCAACCGGAGATGCCTCTGCCGTGGCATGGACAAACTGGCGGACAACAACATCACCTGTACTGTGGACGGACCTGCGACATTATCAGGCAATGTTTTAACAATGACTGCAACTTCTACCGGCCAATTGGGACAGAATGGTAAATTTTACCCATTCCGCAGCACACAAAATAATAACAGGCGTCAGGATCTATACTCGCCGGAGCCCGCTATCCATACCATTCTGAACCAATGAGCATCCGGAGAAGCCTATGTGTAACTATATAATAAATTGATATACAATTGATTATATGGGTTTAGGGTAAAATGCTAATATGCTCATCACCCTAATTTTTTATGGGGAATGAGCATATTGGATAGTGAGTCAAAATCAGCGTAACAATCAATGACTCAATAGGTTATAAGGATTCTTACAGCTTTATGAGGATGCTCATTGGTTCCAAAATTTACAGGCGCCTCCGCAGTTATGTCTTGACGTGCAGCTGATCGGCCTCCACTTGCAAGTTAGCTCCGGGCGGATCAGTTCATAGCCGGACAGCGGCATAGCACGCTTATCTCAATCCCCCTAACCTTGTGTTTTTCATTGGGA
>ULTU01088301.1_pt1 | contig 16811 bp, 10 predicted proteins | sample 1957861 | NCBI WGS metagenome assembly ULTU01 (sample SAMEA4835742, study PRJEB28245) | human gut metagenome | biome: gut microbiome; material: fecal sample | place: Denmark | collected 2008
ATCCCTCAATACCGTCATGTTCGCCTGCTTTTACTCTGGCACGATTCAGTTCCTTCGCTAAATGCTTGTAAAGAATCTCATTTACTAAGGAGCTCTTACCGGAACCGGATACTCCGGTTACACAGGTCATAACCCCTAACGGAAATGGTACATCAATATTCTTCAGGTTATTCTGTCTGGCTCCTTTTACTGTAATCCATCCGGTTGGCTGTTTTCTCTCTGTCGGCACTGGAATCTTGATCCTGCCGGACAGATACGCACCTGTAATAGACTTCTTATTCTTCATGATCTGCGCTGCCGTTCCCTGCGCGACTACCTCACCGCCAAGCTCGCCTGCACCCGGTCCGATATCCACAATGTGATCTGCTGCAAGCATCGTATCTTCATCATGTTCAACCACAAGTAATGTATTACCCAGATCCCGCAAATGTTTCAGCGTAGCAATCAACTTATCGTTATCCCGCTGATGCAGACCTATACTTGGCTCATCCAGGATATATGCCACACCGACTAATCCTGAACCGATCTGTGTTGCCAGACGGATTCGCTGTGCTTCACCACCGGAAAGCGTTCCGGTCGGACGGTATAATGCCAGATAATTAAGACCCACATCCAAAAGAAAATGTAGTCTCGCCTTAATCTCCTTCAGGATTCCCCCGCCGATAAACTGCTGCCGTTCCGTCAGTTCCATATTGTCCAGAAATTCCACTAATTTATCAATTGACATCTTCGTGATTTCATAAATGTTCTTGCCGGCAATCGTCACCGCAAGAGACTCCCTCTTCAGACGCTGTCCTCCACAGTCATCACAAGGTGTGATCGTCATAAAGCTTTCATACTCTTCCTTCATGGAATCCGATCCTACTTCCCTATAACGCCGCTGCACATTACGGATCAAGCCCTCAAATGCCACATCATAGATACCTTCACCCCGCTGCCCTTTATAATATACCTTCACCTCATGTCCGTTGGTTCCATACAGAATTACATTCCTAGCCTCTTCTGACAACTGATTAAATGGCGTACTCAGATCAAAATGATATTCCTTTGCCAATGCATCCAAAATGGCACGGGTATACGACTTCTTATCCGTACAGGACTGCCAGCCAAGTACCGCAATCGCACCATCTGCAATCGATATACTCTGATCCGGTATCATCAGATCCACATCAAATTCCATCTTATAGCCAAGTCCAAAACAAGTCGGACAGGCACCAAACGGGTTATTAAATGAAAAACTTCTCGGTTCAATCTCATCAATACTGATTCCACAATCCGGGCAGGAAAAGCTGGAACTCATGTTAATCGGCTGGCCACCGATCACATCCACTACCATAATACCTTCTGCCAACTTCATAACTGCCTCAATGGAATCATTTAACCGGCGTTCGATTCCCTTCTTCACAACCAGACGGTCGACAACAATCGACACATCATGCTTCTTATTCTTATCAAGCGCGATCTCCTCTGACAGATCATATAACGACCCATCTACGATCACTCGTACATAACCGCTCCGCTTTGCCTGTGCAAGCACCTTCTCATGTCGTCCCTTTCTTCCACGGACAACCGGTGCCAGCAGCTGAAACTTCGTTCCCTCCGGCAGTTCCATGATTGTATCTACCATCTGATCAACGGTCTGTTTCTTGATCTCTTTTCCACACTGCGGGCAATGTGGAACACCAATTCTCGCATACAGCAGACGGAAGTAATCATAGATCTCCGTCACCGTTCCCACGGTAGATCGCGGATTGCGGTTCGTTGACTTCTGATCAATAGAAATTGCCGGGGACAACCCTTCAATCTTCTCCACATCCGGTTTCTCTGCCTGCCCTAAAAACTGTCTTGCATAAGAAGATAACGACTCCATATATCTTCTCTGTCCCTCTGCATAAATGGTATCAAATGCAAGAGATGACTTACCGGAACCGGATAATCCGGTCAGCACCACTAACTCATTCCTTGGTATCTTAATATCAATATTCTTCAAATTGTGCTCCTTCGCACCTTTGATCGTAATATATTGTTTCATGATGTATATCCTTTCTCAAAATCCGATGTCCTAACATTGCCGATGAGCACATAATTCAAAGAAGCAAATCCTATTATTCATGCTCATCTATTATTCTGACCGTAATTATAGCATTTCACGCAAAAAAAGTACAGAACAAATCGAATGTTTGTTCTGTACTTAAAATATACTAAGTAACGATATGATTCTATTCGTTTATCTCGCTATTTTACCTGAATCGTAATCTTCGCTTTCCTACCGCTTCCATCCTTTGCAGTTGCCGTAATCTTAACTTTTCCTTTCTTGATTCCGGTTACTTTACCTTTTGCATTTACCGTTGCAATCTTTGGATTAGAAGAAGTCCACGATACTTCTTTACTGATTCCTTTTGAAGGTGAAAGCACTGCTTTGATCGTTGTCGACTTTTTAACCTTAATTTTCTTAGTCTTTGCGATCAGCTTCACTTTCTTGACAGCCTGTTTCATAACTGTAATTTTGTAAACTGCCTGAATAGAATCGTCCTCATCCGAAGTTGCCATAACAACAATCTTCCTGCCTTTGGCTCTCTTCTTCACGGAAACAACACCTTTGCTGTTGACGGTTGCATATTTCTTATCTGCGCTACGGATTGACCAGGTTACATCCTGATTATCCGCATTTGCCGGAAATATATTTGCTTTCAGTGCAATTCGCTTACCCGGTGCAACTTTTCTGGTAATACCCGTGATCGTAATCTTTGCCACATCTACCGGTTCATCATTATCCATGTCCTCATCAGAATCATTCTGCTTCGGATCTTTATCACCCTTCTGATCAGAATCCTGTGTTGCTTTTGCTAAAACCGTAATCCGGCAGGTTGCTTTCACACCGCTTCCATCTTTGGCAGTTGCTGTGATCTCCGCTGTTCCTGCAGCTACCGCTGTTACGGTGCCATCTGTTACGGTCGCAACCTTTGCATTATTAGTTGACCATTGTACGGACGTATCAAATGCATCATCCGGTGTTACCGTTGCTGTCAATGTTGTATTATCACCAACAGTCAATGTTTCCGACGTGCTGTCTAATGTTATCTTAGTCACCAGAATTTTCTCATATGTTACTGTATAGGTTACAGCATCGGTAACCACCTGTTTTGTTCCAACCTCATATACTTTGCCCGATGCATCTTTCCATTTTCCGGCATAGCCTTTCTTTGCAGGAACCTTCGGCAATGTAACTTCTGTTCCCTTATACACTTTTTCTGAAGCCTTCACTTCATTTCCATCCGAATCAAGATATTTCACTTCATACTGTGTAAGCACCTGTCCGTTCTCATCTTTTGGCTCGGATGAATATATATCCTTATCTCCATCCGTGGATGAAATGTCATTATTACCAATCAGCGTAATATTTCCCGACTCAATTGCTTTTTTCGAAGAATCCTTTGGTACATCTGCCTTTACTGTTGAATCCTTGATCGTAACCTTATCTCCCTTGATTGCCGGAACATCTTTCTCACCTCTTACACTGATATTCGCATCCTTAATGGTAACAGAACCGGTTGCTTCAATCCTTCCGGAGCTTAGTTTACCATCTCCTGTAATTGTAACAGAGCCTTTGTCTGCCTTGATTCCACCTTTGATTACAACATCATCTGTTGCGGTTCCGTCAGAAGCCTTGTCAATCTGAATATCAGTATTGACTGTATCATCCGTATTTGCAATCACCAGATCTTTGATCTTTGCATCCTTGAATATAATCTTAGCTATATTCTCTGCCTTAACCGTAATATCCTCATTATTACCACAGATTGTATATGTTTTATCCTTTTTATCCAATGTCAGAACATTATCTGCCACTGTTGCAGTCGTTGTTCCGTCCTCATCCCGTAATGTGTCCATGTAGTTTGCATCTGTTGCCTTTGAGACATCAATAACATATGGATCTTCTACCAGCGTATAAACGTCTGTCTTGTCGGATACTGCTCCTGCTTTGTGCGTTGCTGTCTCGGCATATCTTGCCACAACAGAATATTTTGTAAATGCAGACAATCCGGTAAATGTTACTGTGCTTTCATCAGCCTTTTTCTGAATCCAGTCCTTACCATTTAACGAATACTCTACACCATCTACCGTATTTACTGTAATGCTGTTTGAAGTACGTTTTACCAAAACCGGCTTCTCTGCTGTCTGGGTGCAATCTGCTTTTGCAACATTCACTGTTATGTCCTTTGTCAAACGAGCATCTTCATCCTGATCTAATATTCCATATTGCATTTTGGCCGCATCATTCCATTCAAATATCATTGTTGCAGTCAAACTACCGGTTTCGATATCATTTTCATTTACACTTCTTTCTGGTTCAGCCCATGTAAATGTTCCATATTCCGTGGAACCTCCTGTCAATACAGCATCACTTAACTTCTGACCATACACCAGACCGGATGCAGACGGGAATGTGATAGCCGGAAGTCCTTTACGTTTTACATTTACGGACACTTTCCGTGTAATCGTACCAGTCGTTTCCTTATATCCAGTCACCTTGCTAAATGTATAATTCTTCTTTGCCGTATCTGATAACGTCAGCTTCACATCACCCGAATAGGTTCCTCTTTCCGGAGTGACAGAAGGATCAACCCATGCAAACGTTCCGTACTCTGTAGAACCGTCTGTCAACGATGCCTTTACTAATGATTCACCCACCTCGATATCACCTGCGGTAGGGAATACCACATCTGTTATTTCTTTCGGTTTGATTGTCAACATTCCGTTCACCGGTGTAATATTATAGTTATCATTTGTTCCTGTTGTAACCTCAATCTCATATGTACCTGCGTCTGAATCTATCTTTGCAGATGTAGATAATGTGACATCTACACTGTCTCCCTTTATCAGATTTCCAGATGTGATCTGATAGGTCAGTTGCGGGTTGGCATTTCCATATGTCTTTTCTTTATTGTCTGCCGTAATGGTAATCGCTCTCTTACTAACATTTACTGTTACCGGAATGCTTAACTCATTCTTGCCATATGTAACCTTAATATTGTCTGTATATGCTCCAGCTGCAAGTCCTGTTTTCGCCTGCACTGTAAGCGTTGCTTCCTTTCCGGCTGCAATCGCGGAAACCGCTCCCGTCAAGGTGAATGCACTTACGGAACCATTTTCCATTGCGATTGTGGTATTTGCATCTGCATTTCCCTTATTGGTAATCACAACACTTGCTGATGAACCCGTCGTATATCCATACTCTAATTCGTCACAGCTTATAGATGTTGATTCTGCTACAAGCTCTGCCTTTGGCGCTGCTGTTACTGTTACTGCACACGTTGCCGTTAATGTTGTACCATCTTTTGTTGTTGCTGTAATCTCCGCATCGCCTGCCGCTTTTGCAGTTACTTTTCCTTCTGTGTCTACTGTAGCAACTGTTTTATCAGAAGATATCCAGGTTACTTTCTGGTTTGCTTCATCCGGAGTTACGGTTGCAGAAAGTGTTGCCGTTTTTCCTTCTGTTAAAGATAAGGTTTTTGGAGTTACTGTAATGGCAGTTGCTTTGGTAGTAGTGGAAGATGTTCCATAATATTTGGTCACACCCACAGCACTGAACTCCTCTGCTGAAGCAAGTTCCTTGCTAAGCGTGACATCCTTCTTTGCATAAGATAAGTATGTTGTATCACTGTCCTTACTTATAAGATACAATCCTGCTGCAGAGCCTACTAATCCCGCATTGTAATCCAATGCCACCTCATTACAATAATAATCCTCCTGTTTATCATAATACTGTCCGCCTGAACCGGGACCTCCAACTAAAGCTCCCAACAAAGTATAATGATTCTCATTATATACTTTATCACCTGTCGAATTCGATGCCGCACGATGATGTGGATATTTGCTGGAATTCTCATTGTATCCTACAATATAGCAACGTTTATTTGGATTGTCGCCAATCATATAATTCATCTGACTGATTGCCCAATCTTTAAATGTGGATGTTCCCATCAGCTTATCATACACCAAACCCGTAAACTGCTCTGCCGCACTGTACCGACATGAACCCCAATCCGATACACAGTTAAATACGCCATCTATTTTTCCCTTTTGTGTACATACTTCTGTAATACTTTTCAGCTTTGCACTATCCTTCTGCAACATACAAGCCATTGCTCCGGAATTTGCCCAATCAAGAACCCAATACTGATTAACACCATTGTTTCCGGACTCTTTGTATTCATTATATACTGTATTATAAGAAGAATCTCCGGTTGCGACCATCAATGCACTTGCTGCTAATGCAAGATCATCTCCATAGGATTGAGAATGGTAATACGGATATGCTCCGGTTGTAGCACATGATTTACTATTCTTCTGCACAAACGCATACAGATCCTTTGCAACCTTCAGATCTTCTGCATTTCCAAAATTCTTATAATTCAAAGCCAATGCTGCAATTGCCACGCTCACTTCATCTGTTGCAGGATTCGATGCATCTGCAAAAAATGCCGGTCTTTCTAAACTATCCTGATTTTCCGGAGCACTCCATATTGCATGATCTGATCCACCATCACCAACCTGATAGCAGAACGCAATCACATCATTTCCCTCATACACTGTACATCTCTTAAAATAATCACAAAAGTAATCCGTAATAGTCTTCAAATGCTCTGTCTGACCCAACTCCTCAAATGCGTCCTTGAACTGATAATAACTCATTCCAAGCATAGATGCCGCATATCCCTGTGGCAGACCAAATTTCACATGATCTCCTGCATCATGAAAGCCGCCGGAAACATCTAGCGTATATGTTTTACCATTATTGGTGTACGTTACACTGGAATCCTTCTTTGTATGGCAATTACCCCGCCAGCTAAGCGCACATTTGCCTTCCAGATTACCACACATATTGGCATCATAGAAATACAGGCTCTCCTGTAATACTTTCGCATAATTATATTCTACATCCAAATCCTTATTGGTGCTGGAATCCGGAGCAGAACCACTTCCTGATCCACCAGAACCACCGTTTCCACCTGTTTCATCATTTGTATCTCCATTAGAGTAATCATAGGAAGATGATGTACCCTTGTTATAATATACCTCTTTTACCTGAATACTACTTGCATCTACACATTCTCCAGAGAATCCACCTCCCGGAATATCATTCTGCATCGTACCGGTAGAAAGAACCGCATTCTTACCTGTCTGCATTGGATACATATAGATAGTATCTCCATTTGCTACAAATGTTGCATTCCAACACTTAAATTTGCTCGCTGTTCCGGACGGAACCTGCAATACCACAATCCAATCACAAATGGACGATCCCGAATTATTGTTAATTGTCATGTCAAATGCTGACCAATCTTTGGTAGGATCTTTTTGATTTGTAAGAGTCGCTGTTACTTCTGACGAATAATCTCTCGATGTACCAAAATCGGAACTTTCTCCGCCACCGGAAGATCCTCCGCTCGTCCCGCCTAATACCAATTCTGCGTTCTTAATCTGATAGGTGATGCTTGATACATTTTCAAACTGAAAACCAAAATTATATAACTGGGCAGAACTTGTATAATACTGCGTCAGATCCAATTCAACTGTCTGCTCCCCGGATCCGGCAGATACATTTACCCATTGACCTTCCCATAAGTCTTTTGCATTGATAAATGCCTGCGCTCCTACTGTAGACGACCCACTCGCTGTTGCACTTGTAACCTCAAATGTAATGCGCAGCTTAGTAACTCCTGCACTCTTCAAGTCCGCAATACTGCTATATCCACCATTACCCAGATCACGGCTCACCTGGTTACTTGTATTACCTGTTTCGGTAACACTTCCGGCTGTATAGGTAAGTTGCTTTGTCGTCTCCGCCGCCTGTGCCTGTCCCCCAGGCACCATCACCAGACTCCACACCATAATAAATGCCATTATCCAGACAGTTATCCGCTTTCCTTCTCTTTTCATAACATCCTCCTTTTCATAACCCGTTGTCATTTTGTTTTCTTGTTTACAACCGTCCACTTACCCTTCTTCGTTCCATTTCCTTTTCGATATGCACGAATTCTTATGTAATACCGTTTGTTGTTTTTTAATTTCTTGCCATTTATCTTTGAAATTGTCTTACTCGATTGTCCGGCTTTCACCTTATAAGTCTGCTTTCCCTTAAAAGATTTATTCGCTGCAATCTGTATCTCATAACCGGAGGCTTTTGCCTGTTCCGACCATTGTAAAGTCAGCTTCTTCTTACCGGAACGCACCGTTACCCCTTTTACTTTTGCAATCGTACTTTTGTTTCCCGTTAACAATACGGTCTCTTTTGAGGAAGTCCTGGATACCTGATATGTCACCTTCTGATTATCCGGCTTAGATGTCTTATCCGCAGCATCGTAACCAAAACATTGTACCCAATATGTATAACTCTTTGTCTCGAAACAACCAATTCCGATTGACGAATATCCTTTATTCAAAATGTTGGTCTTATGTCCTTTCGAATTCATCCATCCGTTCATCACCGCCTGAGGATCACTATAACCCATCGCAATATTCTCACCATAAGACTTCTTGCTAACCGAAAAACAATCCGTTCCATTCGGTCTCATATGATCAAAGGAAACCTCTAATTCTGCTGCCCGAAGCATTGCTGCCTCCAACAGCTCCTCATCCATTGTCAGCTTACTCCGACCAGCCTTCTTTCTCTCCTTGTTGACAATCTCAAGCACCTTATATGCATAATCATACCGCTGCGTTCCCGATACCTTTTGTGTATTCGCAGCCTGTACGGTGCTTCCCGAAAGTAGAAAAAAGAAACCAACCACGAACAGTCCCCGTTTCACCTTCTGCAAAACCTTCATCGATTCCCACCACCTATTCTTTTATATACAGATAAATTCATTATATCAATAATTCTTTTTGTGAACAATGTTTTATAATTAGTAATAGTTCACAATCATTTTAGTAATAATGCACAATTCCGGCATTTTTTGTTCCGGTCGCAGAGGAAGCAAAAAACAAGAAACAAACAACCGAACAGCCTATTTGATAATGACTTGCAAGATATTCCATTCTATGCTACCCTTTGTCCATAAAATATTTCATTTCATCGGGAGGAACTCACATGTCCAATCAATCGAAACTATTACTATTTCATATAGATCCTGCCAAAAGACGTCAGATTGAAAATCTCTGCCATAGCCTTCACATTACCATTCTCTCCGTAAAAAGATCTTCTTACAGTCAGACACTCGGATACCTTGCAGGGATCTCCGGCTTCGCCCGACAGAATATCTCCTATAACGGTCCGGAATTTCCATCGGAAATGTTGGTATTCTGTGGAATAGATTCCGAAACCATTGACACATTCCTTGCAGCATACAAAAAAGCCTCCATCCCACCGATCGGGCTGAAGGCCATTCTTACACAACATAATATATTCTGGAGTGCCGAAACACTCTACAAAGAATTATTCAAGGAACATACATCCCTGCACTGAACATAACTAACGATTCCTGTTATCTCCCTGAATACGCAAATGGCAATTTGCATCTGTACTTCAGGATTACTCTTCCTCCCAGAAGAGTTCATCTAACGTCTTGCCAAGCGTCTTACAGATCGCACGGCACAGATTGATCGTCGGATTATAATCTCCCTTTTCAATTGCATTGATCGTCTGCCGCGATACCCCTACCGCAGTTGCAAGATCCTGCTGAGACAGATCCAGCGCCGCCCGGGCAGATTTCATTTTCAAATTCTTCATAGGCTATTCCTCATTCTCTACCTGCCTCTTATCATACAACAATTTGAGGTTAAACATAAGAGTTAATGCAAGAAATAATACTGCAACAATCATATTCGTATATCGATAAGAAACCTCTCCTTTTTCAAGAAATGATACTCCCTCCCGCACATCTACAATTCCCGCGATCAGATTGACCACGCCCACCAAAAGAAACATTATATTAATTCCTTTGGCATTCTCCTGCAAAGACATATAGGCATCCTCCCAGATACAGATCGTTGCAAAGATAAAAATCGCAATACATATACCGATCCACATACCGCCAAATGACATCAAAAGTGGAATATTGCACATATCCTTTAAGATGGATACAATCGTCACATATAAGATAAGGAAAAAGAAACCTACCTTGTACGCCTTACCTCTCGCCTGTAACTGCCTCTCATCATATGCTCCTTCTCTGGCACATTTGAATGTACAAATCTTTCCGCCCACTTTACGGATCAGCCGGCTTAATATAAATACCACAAGAAGTCCTACTGCAAAACCGCAAACCATACCCAATATATAACTTATACTATGATGTTCCATCCCTGTCTCTCCTTTTCTCACCGTTATATCTCATGATGCCTCTGATCTTTCGCATCTGCTTCTATTCCTGAGTTCACCATTCGCATATACCAATATATCTCCCTACTTACACTATGTTGCCGCATTTACTACATGCCTTTTATATTCTTCAAGGCTGTACTCAACTTGATCGGATTCCCGTAACGAAGCGTTCCCATCCGGTAGATCTTCGCCGCCAGCCAGCCTACACCAAAGATGGATGCAAACAGGATCACTGCTGATACCACAATCTCCCACACAGCTACTGTTCCCATTCCGATTCGTACGAACATTGCAGAATAAGATGAAAATGGAAGGAAGGAACAGACCTTCATAACAATACCGTCCGGATTCTGCAACTGGAACAATACCGCAAAATACACAAGCATAATTGCCATCTGCAAGGTTCCCGCCGTCTTATTGATATCTTCCGTCTTAGATACCAGTGCTCCCATTGCACCATATAAAAACGCATAGAACAGAAATCCACCAATGCCAAATACCGCAAACGCCGCAAGCACTTCCCCCGGAATATCCAGTACCATATCCAAAGCGTCACCCCAGAAAGTATGATTCATTCCATAACCACCAAGCACTGCCGCAAGAATCAGCCCAAGCTGCACAATTGCAGCTGTCGCACCGGCAAACACCTTTCCAAACAACAGATATTTTGCATCAATGCTTGTCACCAAAACTTCGATAGACCGGTTACTCTTCTCTACCGTCACCGACGTTGCCACCATCACACCATACAAAATGATCATCATAAAGATCACAATCACAAGCGCATAACAATACCAGTAATTGTCCTCTGCATCCTTACCAAGAATCTGCTCCGTACAATCAACCGGTGCGTTATATTCTGCCATAAAAGATGCATAATCAATTCCCTGCTCCTCGCAGAATCTTTGTTGATGCATCATCGATAACACCTCTTCAAAGATTGCCTGATTCTCGTCAAACATCTCCCGGTTCAGTACATAATATTCATAATGCAGATCGTCCTTTACATCAAACCCTGCTGCTACATCTTCCTGCTCAACCGCCCTCTTCAATTCCTTCTCGTTCTTCATTACCTGAAATGTTACATCCTTACCAAATGCCTGTTCCAACACTGTGACATCCGCAAACACTCCCTGCTCATCCACCAGTCCAAGCCCGGTAGTGGCTTCCACATCCCCGGTATCCTCTGCGTTAGTATCTTCTCCGCGGACAACCTCTGTCTTCGTACTCTCAATTCCAAGCATATCTGATATATCAAATACCCTTGGCAGAAACATCACACCAAACAGCAATACCGCCAACACGATTGTCGTAACCACAAAGGACTTATTCTTCATATAACTTTTCAATTCAAATTCATATACTGTTAAGAACTTCTTCATGCCTCTTCACCCACCTTTGCCACAAATATATCATTTAACGATGGCTTATACGTCTCAAAATGCTCTATCTCCACACCCTCTATATTAGCAAGTGCTTTGAATAACTGCTTTCTGGTTACGCCTTCACAGAGCTTGACGATCACCTCTTCTTTGCTGTAACCCGTAATCGTTACAAGATCACCCGCATCCTTCACCAACATAGTCCCGAATGCCTCCGCATCCATTCCAACCCCGCTGATCACCAGTTGATTCTCTCCAAACTCCCGCTTGATCTCATCCAGATTACCGGAAAGTACAACCTCGCCATGATTAATGATCACAATATCCTCACAGAATTCCTCCACGTAACTCATCTGATGACTGGAGAAAATGACAATCTTGCCATCCGTGATCAGTTCCTGCACCACTTCCTGCAGAATCTGGGAATTGACCGGATCCAATCCGCTAAATGGTTCATCTAAGATCACAATATCCGGATCACAGACTAACGTAGATGCCAACTGTACTTTTTGTTGATTCCCCTTCGATAATGTTTCAAGAAGCTTTGTCTCATATTCAGCAACTTCCAACCGTTCCAGCCAACGCTTTGCATTCACTATTGCCTGTTTCTTACTTACGCCGCGAAGTCTTGCCAGATATACCATCTGTTCCAAAACTTCCCGCTTCGGGTACAATCCTCGTTCCTCCGGAAGATATCCGATCTGCACATTTCTCTGAACAAACGGTTCTCCATCTAACAATAACTCTCCGCTGTTGGCATGAAATACATCCATCAGAATACGAATTGTTGTTGTCTTTCCTGCACCATTTCTTCCCAACAAGCCTAACGCCTTACCACTCTCTACCGAAAAGGAAATTCCTTTCAGGATTTCCTTCTCCCCAAACGTTTTGGTAATGTTTTTCACTTCCAGTTTCATTCTGAAACCTCCCATCTAAATATGTATCTGTTTATAATACATTCCTTTTTCATACAATTTGCATGATTTTTTGTTAGTGTCAGTATATGCATCTCTTTACATTTTGTCAAGTATATTTTACTTTTTGTTTTATAATCTTTCCAGAATACAGATTTTCGTGCAAGCACGAATTTGTACTCCACTCCACTCGGCTCGTTGTCTACACAAAAAGACCGGATACATATATGGTCGTTTTACATTCCCGTCATATACGATATCCGGTCTTTCGTTTCAATTATTTAACCTAATGCTTTTTATTTTTTCGTCTTTTTGCGAAGAGAAAAATACTTTTGTCCCTTCTGTAAAGAATATCCACGATATTTGGCAAGTTCACTAACCGTTACCAACTGGTATCCCTGTGCCTTCAACTTCGGAATGATCTTCAAAGCTGCATCCTTTGTCGGTTCATGAATATCATGCATCAACACAATATCTCCGTCCTTTACATTCTTCATTACCGCATCCACTGTCTTCTGCGTGTTTCTTGTCTTCCAATCCAATGTATCAATTGACCACAGGATCATCGGTTTGCCAACATTTGCACTTACGGTCTTTCCAACCGAACCATATGGCGGACGCATTAAGGTTGCTTTCTTTCCGGTTGCTTTCTTGATCTTTTTATCGGTATCACTCATCTGTGCTTTCACATCTTTTGCAGACAGTTTTGCCAGATCACTATGGTTGTAACTGTGACTTCCGATCTCGCATCCTGCTTTGTATGCATACTTTACAGAATCACGATAAGAATCCACACTGCTCCCTACAACAAAAAATGTAGCATGTGCATCATTTTTCTTCAGACAATTAACAATCGTTTTGGTGTATCGTCCCGGTCCGTCATCAAAGGTAAGTGCAACCATTTTCTTATTCGGATCAATGGTATCTGCCAACACTTTACAAGCCTTACTCTTTTTCCCTGCAATCACTTTATCATCTGCCTGATATGTTGCAGTCACCTTATAATTGTAATACTCACCTTTTTTCACGGATTTGTCCGTATATTTTAATTTACCTGTCTGTGCAATCTTCACATATTTTCCTTTTGCATTCTTTCGGTATATATAATAGGTATCCGCTTTCTTGACTTTGTTCCAACTCAGCACAATTTTCCCTTTGCTGAATTTTCCCGTTACCTTTGTCGTTCCGGGCTTAGTGTATGTCTTCGCCTCCGTTGATACTTCCTGCGTTGTTGCCTCCGTAACCACTGCTTCCGTTGCCGGATTCTGCGTCGCATGTACATCACCGCCAAATGCCAGAACCGATGTCAAAATGATTCCTGCCGCTATCATCTGTATGCCACATATTTTTTTACTCATGCTATCCACTCCTTCTATACTATATTTATTGAATTCACTATAGCACAATCAAATCACATATACAATCGCCTCCAGACGCACAAAATATGTGCAATCCCTTGAAAACAAACGCTTCCAAAACCATTCTGAAGTTTTTCTTAAAGTATAATTTACTTGCATATGTTTTCGCTTTCTTATATAATGATAGAAAATTCTTAAGAAGAACTTTCAGAAGATAGAGGATGCGCAAATGAGCACAGATTACAACGAAGAACAAACCAACAACGAACCGGTCAACAACACGACCGCTGAAGAGCAACAGAATGTTGCATACCCGGATATCAGCAAAGCGAATACAAAAACAATCGTTATCATTTCCCTGATCTGTATTGTATTGATCTTCTTTTTATCTGTATTCTTTCCGGATAAGACAAAAGATAACACGAATACAACCTCTCCAAAAGCAACAACGGAGCAATCTGTCAAAGATCGTGAATCAACAGAAGATATTACAACTACAGAAGGTCTGCTCGATATGGGACTGCTGAACAATCTCGAACCAAACGCCTCCGCGGATACGGAGGCTTTTTCTTTTACCCCTCTGTCAGAAGCCGCTCCCGGATTTTGTACGATCAACGGCAACACTTATTATCTGGTCAGATATTCCAACCATGTAACCGGCTGGATGAAGATTAACCGTGACCAATACTACTTTGACAAAAATGGAATTATGGCAACCGGCTGGAAGACCATTGCAGGAAAGGAATATTATTTTCATTCCGACGGAAGTCTCGCTGCGAATGAATGGATTGATGAGCGTTACATCGGCGAAGATGGATATGTCCTCACCAGCACTTTAACTCCGGATAATATTTATGTGGATAGCAACGGTTATGCAAATGATTCTCTCGGCACGACCGGAAGCAGAGAAGGTCTTGCTCCGTTGCGTTCCACCTTACAAAATATGCTTTCCGGCTATTCCGGAACCTGGTCTGTTTATGTAAAGGATCTAAATGCAAACGAATACCTTTCTATCAACAACATTCAATATTTTTCAGCAAGTCTGATCAAACTATACTGTGCCGCCGCTGCATATGATCTCATGGACAAAGGCGAATTGGAAGAAACCGCTTCCATCGATTCTTTAATGACACAAATGCTGTCCATCAGCGACAATGACGCATTTAACCTGATGGTTATGCGATGTGCACCAGATAACAGTCACATCACAGGACGCGGCATTATCCAGGATTACATTGACCGGGAAGGCTACACGGACACAACCATCACTTCTATTCTGGTTCCTACGAAGTACAAAGCACCATCGTCTGCCGGACGGAATCTGACCACTGTCAACGACTGCGGTCTGTTGATGGAAAAGATCTACAAAGGAAAATGTGTAAGCCCCGAATATTCCGAAAAGTTTCTGGAATTATTACTGAACCAGACACATATAAACAAAATTCCGGCAGGTCTTCCTGCCGGAACAAAATGTGCTAACAAAACCGGAGACACGGATGAATTCCAACACGATGCAGCCATTGTCTATTCTCCCGCAACCGATTATATCATCTGCGTAATGAGTACAAACTGCGGTGCCGCCATCCCCAACATTCAAAAGATCTCAAGCACAGTTTACAATTACTTTAACCATGAAACATCTATCGAATAACATAAAAGTACAAAAGGACAAGCAAACCAAGAACGATACGATACCATCCAAATACTTTGAAGTCATGCTTTTTAATGTAGCTCATCAGGAATTTGATTGCCAGAATGGATACTCCAAATGCGACCAGCATTCCAACGATCAATACAGCTAACTCTGTACCGGTAAATGCCAATCCAAACTTCAATAATTTGATCAGACTGGCTCCAAACATAACCGGAATCGCAAGGAAAAATGTAAACTCCGCTGCCAGCTCTCTCGAAGCTCCGATCAATATACCGCCAATGATCGTAGAACCGGAACGGGATGTTCCCGGAATCAATGACAATACCTGAAATACACCGATCAAAAATGCATCTTTAAAACTTAATTCGGACAGTGTATTCATTCTCGGAGTTCGTGTCTTATTGTAATTCTCGATCACAATAAAGATCACACCATAAGCGATCAGGGCAAGCGATACAACCGTTGCATTGTGAAAATGTGCTTCCATCCAGTCATCAAACGGAATCCCAATGACCATCGCCGGAATACACGCAAACACAATCTTTACCCACAACACGATCTTATCCATATAGCAATAATTATTACAAAATGTCTGAAAACCTTTCATAACACCGTGATCCGCCTGATTTGCAAACCAGCTTCTCATCTGTGCATTCTTCTTTGTGTGAAATGGCCATAATTTATCCCAGTACAACACAACGACCGCAAGTATGGCACCTAACTGGATCACAACATTAAACATCTTCATAAACGCTTCACTCTGATTCAGTTTCACAAATTCATCCACTAATATCAAATGTCCGGTACTACTGATTGGAAGCCATTCCGTAATTCCTTCCACGATCCCCAATAAAACTACCTTTAACCACTCTACAAAATTCATGTCTGTTACCTCATCTCCATATCTTTTCTAAATTATGTACAAAAACAATTTATTATCCCATATTTCCGGACAATCCGCAACCTGTCTACAAATTCTGCCCTGCAAGTACGTTACCATCTCCCGTTACAATATGTGCAATCGAATGTTCCACCATATCAGAGACTGCATTTTCCGTATAGAATGCCATATGTGGCAGCATCAATACGTTCGGAAGATCCTTTAAAACAGACATCTCTCTATGTCCGATCACCTGATATTTATAATCTCCATAAAAGATTCCCAGTTCATTTTCA
>ULTU01031188.1_pt1 | contig 16791 bp, 22 predicted proteins | sample 1957861 | NCBI WGS metagenome assembly ULTU01 (sample SAMEA4835742, study PRJEB28245) | human gut metagenome | biome: gut microbiome; material: fecal sample | place: Denmark | collected 2008
CTCTTTCAACATATCACAGCCCATATTTACATTTTTTTGAATTCTACTATGCTATGTCTAAATTGTATTAAACTCCCTACTCGCAAAAAGCTTATCTATTTTCTGCTTTAACGCAAGATTTTCTTCTAGCATTAAATTTACGTCTTTATTAAGTAGCTTTTTGGAAGCCTCTTGAGCTTGTTTTAGTAAAGGCACATCCGTAAACAGATTTGCAATCTTAAATTCAGGAATACCATGTTGTCTAGTGCCGAAAAACTCTCCAGGTCCGCGAAGCTCTAAGTCTTTTTCAGATATAACAAACCCATCATTACTCTTTTGCATTATCTCCATTCTTTGGCGAACAACATCAGATTTACTGTCATACTTTAAAATACAATAAGACTTAAACTTTCCACGACCGACACGTCCACGTAGCTGGTGAAGTTGAGCAAGTCCAAATCTTTCTGCGTTTTCTATTACCATAATAGTGGCATTAGGAACATCTACTCCAACCTCAATTACAGTAGTTGAAATAAGTACATTAATTTCTCCATTTTTATATCTTGTCATAATTTCATCTTTCTCTTTTGGTCTCATTTTTCCATGAAGTATCTCAACATTAAACCCTTTAAAAACATCTTTATAATACTCAAATTGCTCAGTTACTGATTTAAGACCATCCATGTTCTCAGATTCTTCAACTAATGGACAAACGATGTATGCTTGTCTACCCTCATTTAGCTCTTTTTTTATGAAATTATTTACTCTTTCTTCAAGACTCTTTGTAACAGCAAATGTATCTATTTTTTGCCTTCCTGGTGGCAATTCATCAATAATCGATATATCCAAATCACCATAAAGAATTAATGCAAGTGTTCTTGGAATAGGTGTAGCTGTCATTACTAAAACATCTGGCATAGTTCCCTTTGAAGAAAGTATTCCTCTTTGTCTAACACCAAATCTGTGCTGCTCATCTGTTATAACTAAACCGAGATTTTTAAACTCTATATTATCTTCAATTAAGGCATGAGTTCCAACCGCAATATCTATTTTGCCTTCTTTTAGTTCTTCTATTAGAAGTTCTCTACGTTTTTTTGTAAGTTCACCTGTAAAAAGTTCACATCTAATGCCAAATGGATTTAGCATTTTAGATAAGTACAAGTAATGTTGTTTTGCTAAAATAGAAGTTGGTGCCATCATTGCAGCTTGATATCCGTTTCTGACAGCTTTAAAAAGTGCAAGCATTGCAACTGCAGTCTTTCCAGAACCAACATCTCCTTGTACAAGTCTATTCATACATTTATCGCTTTTCATATCTAAGTTTATGTCGTTCCAAACGCTAAGCTGAGCATTGGTTAAAGTATATGGAAGCGTAGATAATAGCTCGTCAATTTTTTCATCAATACTAAAAGTAATCCCGCATTTATCAGTCTTTACAGAATTTTTCATTAATAGCAACGCTGTTTGCAAAGTAAATAGTTCTTCAAATGCTATTCTTTTTCTTGCAATTTCAAAATCGTCAAAACTATCTGGAAAATGGATATTTTCCATAGCAAAATTTATATCACATAACTTATACTTATCTAAAATCCAACTTGGCAAACTTTCAAAAAAATTGCCACGTGCCTCTGCCATAGCATTTTCAATTATTCCACGGATAACATTTTGAGTTATCCCATTAGTAAGTGGATACAAAGGTATTATTTTACCTGTATTTTTTTCTTTGCCAACTTCGTCAAATATAGGCGAAGACATCTCTACCCTGCCAATTCCAGCCTTTACTTTTCCAAAAAATATGTACTCTTTTCCAATAGTAAAAGCATTTTTTAAATATGATTGATTAAACCAAGTAAGTACTAAACTACCTGTTTCGTCTCTTACAACAAGCTTATAAATTGTCATTCCTTTTCTTATAAAATTTTCTGTTATTTTTGACGTTACAAGTGCTTTTACTGCAGCAGTTTCATCGTTTGCAAGTTCAACAATTTTTTTGAATTTTCCTCTATCTTCATAATCTCTTGGAAAATATGTAATAACATCTTCTAAAGTATATATTCCAAGTTTGTTTAAAATCGTTTCTCTACTGGGTCCTACGTTTTTTATAAATCTTACATTTTTATCAAAATCTATCATTATAACCCCCATTTATACAAAATCAACAACAATCCTATGAATTATATTACCATAAACAAATGTTCTTGTCAATTTTTCAAAAAAATGTTGTCAAATTTTATTATGGGTGCTATAATGGTAAAGAACGATTTTAGAAACATTCAAGGAGGTGCAACTAAAGATGGCAAAATGTGATATTTGTGAAAAAGAAAAAGTATTTTCTATGCAAGTAAGTCACTCACACAGAAGATCTTCTAGAACTTGGAGTCCTAACCTAAGAACTGTTAAAACAGAAATCGACGGTACTCCTGTAAAACTTCATGTTTGTTCTAGATGTCTTAGAACTTTAAGAAAAGAAGATTAATTTTTTTCCTCTAGTAATTTTAACTAGAGGTTTTTTTTACCTTAAAAACAAATCTCAAAATACTTTTCATAAAGCTCCCTGGTTTATATACAACAATCTTCATAATAAAACCCCCTTATTATTTATTTACAAAGCCAGATAATGCCAAGAATAAAAAGAAAGACCCCTATAACAAATACCCAGCCCACTGCAGGAAGTAATAAAACGAGCATCGCACCTATTCCAAACCCAATCATGCAAACTCCAAGAGTTTTTTTAAGCAGCCTCATAATTACCTCCTTTTTCCTTTTGATTTAATATAGTATATGTGTTAAAATTTAAAGTGTGCTGTATGCAACAATTTATATAATATTTATTAGCTATATATAGATTTTAAGGAAAAGAAAGGGATGAAATCTATAATGAAAAAAGTTGAAGAATTAATATTAGAATTAAGCAGGCATTATGATGGTGAAAAAGGCTCTTTAGACTTCACTACTCCATTTGAGCTTTTAGTTGCAGTTATGCTTTCTGCACAATGTACAGATGCTAGAGTTAATATCGTTACCAAAGATTTATTTAAAATTGCAAATTCGCCTCAAGATTTTGCAAAAATGGACGTTAAAGATATAGAGAAACTAATTTCATCAATAAGCTTTTATAGAAATAAAGCCAAACATATAAAAGAATGCTCTATGCAAATAATTGAAAATTATGGAGGCATTGTTCCTAGTTCAATGGAAGAGCTTACAAAGCTTTCCGGAATCGGAAGAAAATCTGCAAATGTTATTATGTTAGAAGCTTTTAACAATTGCCAAGGAATTGCTGTAGATACTCATGCTCTACGTATTTCTAATAGATTGGGATTATCTAAAGAAAATGAGGCTTCAAAGGTTGAGCAAGACTTGCTAAAGAAAATTCCTAAGAAATACTGGGTTTTAGTAAATCATTTGTTAGTATATCATGGTCGTGAAATATGTGATGCTAGAAAACCTAAATGTGATATCTGTCCTGTAAGTGCGTATTGCAAGTATTTTAAGCATAATCAAAAGAATTCTAAAATTAAAGCAGATGCTTAAATATGTAATTATATTTTTTAAAATACTAGAAAAATTTTTAATAAAATTAAAGATTGATGTAAAAAATTTATAAACTAGTAAAAATAAATCTTTTCTTTGTTAGAATAAATATAGCATAGAAAAGATTTATTTTTTGTTAGCCTATACTGCTTTTTATATATTGAAAATAAATTAAAAGGAATGTTCTCTTAAAAAGAAAACATTCCAAGTTAATAGCTCAATTATATTTGTTATTTAGCACTTTTTATGCCATTCTTTATAATATATCTTTCATTAAAATCATGCCCTTTATGCTTGGGGACAATAGCCCTACAAAATCTATAGCATCTTGTTTCGTTCCAATCACACTGCCATAATGAATTGGAACAGCTATTTGTGGCTGAATTTTATTTACAAGTTCAGCTGCCTCTTTAAAATTCATTGTATACGTTCCTCCAACTGGAACAAAAGCAACATCACATTTAACCGTGCTATTTTCTTCTGTTATATCTGTATCACCTGCAACATAATATTTAATTCCATCAATCTCTATAATGTATCCAACCCAACCATTTTCCTTTGGATGAAATTTCTTATTTACGTTATAAGCTGGTACTGTTTCAAATTTAATTTCCTCAACAAAATATTCTTTATTCGGTTCTACAGCGATAATTAAATTTTCATCAATACCTTTTCGTACCAATTTACCATACAAGTCTTTCGGAGCCACAAACATTGTATTTTCATTTGCGACTCTATCTATATCCTCCTCTGAATAGTGATCATAGTGGTCATGTGTTATAAAAACAATATCTGCATCATTATAATTTTTGTCTATTTTATATGGGTCTATATAAATCACTTTCTCTTTATTAATTCTTATACTGCTATGATATAAAACTTCTATATTTTCTAACATTTCTTCACTCCTCCTCATAAGATTTTCTTTTCTTATATACTATTATTTTTGCATTTTGATAATTATTATCATATTCGCTAACTAATATGTAATCATTATCTGCTATTACTCCATAGTATCCCAAATTATCTTTCTTCGATATTTGAGTTCCTAAATAAACATTGCTGTCATTTAACAATTTAATTTTCTCACCATTTTTGAATTCATATTCAAGATTTACAAATCTTCCGTTAAGAGGATATAACTCTTCTATTTGAGCAATAAAATCAAGATTTAAATCATTAATTTCGTTAATCAATTCATTTTTATAAGCACAGATTTTTTCTTTGGTACGTGCTTCATTTTTGTCATAACAAAATTCTACTAATACGCAGTCTCCTCTCCAAGGATGACCATTCGTCTCAACGCAACCTTTGCATTTATCTTTAATACTACATTCATTACAATTAACACCACAAATACTACTCATATTATTACTCTCCTTGGTAAATCAATATTTTTATTTCTAATTATATTTATTATCACGTAAATATTCTTCTTGTCTTCTGCATTTACATTATAACATATATTTTCAAAATTTTACTATTAACAAATATATAGTTTTTGTTTGAATTTTCGTAAAATTTATTCTATAATGCCTTTGAGATGTCTATATGAAAAATGTATTAGATGACAAGTTGTCTTATTTAATTTACTCAATAGTAGAAGAAATACCTTTGTGTTGACTTAAAGAAACATCAATGGAAGATATAAATAAAAGCAGATAATTTTCAATAACTATCTGCTCTAGAAATTGTAATTTGTTATTCACTAAAACTTTTTTTGTATGCTGGATATATCTTTTTTATTGTTAATAAAATATTACTCATAGTAATAATAGCAAAAATCAGTTGTATTACAACTTCAGGTATTCCAATTAATAAAATGCCATTCATATCTCCACCACCAACAAATTTATATATTATTGTTAAATATAATGGATCTACCAATAGAAAAGCAAGTGTAGTATAATAACTAATTGCTTTCAAAAATTTGCTCTTACATTCTACAATTTTATTAATAAACATCACCAAACAATAAGCAATTATTAATGTAGTTATACTACCAGATATACAAAATATTGCTTTTTGAAAATCTGTTAATGATTCTATATTTGCAACAACTTGAACGCCTAAGCCTAATATTTTTACTTTTTCAAAAACCCCATAACATAATGCTACAATTATATGACTGCCTTCGTGAATTATATAATATAAAAGTATTGCACATATTAAAGCAAACCACTTTCTCAAATTTTTTATTACTCTTTCTCTCATTAAATCACATCTCCCTTTCAAATTGTAATTTGCGTAACAAAAAAAGCACCAGCTATAGCCGATGCTTTGCTTATAATTTAAGTAGCTCTACTAATCTTCAGTATTTCAGAGTTTGGAAGCCATTCCACCTTAAAAAGGTTACTATCGAATTCCTCGTTTAATGCTTCTTCAAGTCTATAACCAAAAAACAATACCAATTCTTCTACTTCGGAATAATCGTGGTACTTTTTCTCAAGAATTAGATGTCCATTGTAATCGTCATATAGCCAAACCTCTATTACATTCTTTTCCAAAAATGCTTTTTTTACTTGCCGACATATATCACAACACCTCTGTTCAGCTTTTTTACGATAATCTTGAACCTTCTTCTCTCTTCTAATAGCATAAAATTTTTCAATTATACCCATAAAGCAGCCTCCTATATCATATTTATTCTATAGCAAAGATAATTTTCCACTCCCGAGTATTATACTGCACATCATATATTATGTCAATTTTTTTTACAAAGTACTTACCATCTATAAATTACTATTTATCTAATAAATCAATGCATCATAATCAAAGATATTTAACTGTTTCATTTATATTTTTCCTTTGATTGTGCATTGGGTTTTCTGGGCAATCATCTGTTTTATATCCTAAATTTATTATACATACAGGTTCTATATCATCGCCTAAATTAAAGACTTCTTTTACTTTATTTTTATCAAAAGCCTCTATCCAAGTACTATCTATATTCAAATTAGCAGATTCTAAAATCATATGTGTAGCAACAATAGTAGCATCGATTTCAAAAGTTGAATATTCATCTTTATGAAATGCTTTTTCCTTATCGCTACAAACTAATAAGCAACATTGTGCGTTATATCTGCAAGGTGTTACTTGGTCAATCTTTTTTATTTTTTCTTCAGATATAACTACATATATTAATTGTGGTTGAAAGTTTTTAGCCGTTGGTGCTAACCTTCCAGCCTCTAATATTTTTTCAATATCTTCTTGAGATAATTTTCTGTTACTAAACTTTCTTGTTGCTGTTCTTTTTCTTATTACATCATTAAATTCCATTTTTATTCTCCTCTCTTTATTACCAATTTTTTAATAGTCTATGGAAATTGTAATTTAGACGTTATTTAATTTTTTAGTTTCCGTTATTAACTCATCAAAATCCGAAATATAATTTTTATCTTGTATAGCTCTATACTTTTTATACTCATCTAAAGCTAACTTATCCGCAATTTCTCTTTTTATTTTCCCATTATCTTTTAAAATGTTATATTCATTAATTTTTAAGAATACTTCTAATTTTTCTTTTTGACTATCGGCTCTATTATATATTATTTCAGATGCTGTCATACCAGTAATTGCAAAATGTAACTTATTTTTAACATTCTGGTAAAATTCTTGTTTGGACCATTTTTTAGTATTTCACTATTAACAATAAAACCTTTTTTATGTATTCCTTCAATGTTTTGGTAGCCCATATTCTAAAATCTGTTGCCTCTTTTGAGTTTACCCTATAATCAACTGCTATAATTGCATCCAAGCTATAAAAATTTGTATTATACTTTTTTCCATCCGAAGCAGATACTCTAATTTCTTGAGTAACTGAATCTTGTTCTAATTCCCCTGTTTTAAATATTTTTTGCAAATGGTATGTTATATTATTTTCTGCTACATTGAATAATTTTGACATTGACTTTTGCGTCAACCAAAAGTCTTCTTCATTATACAAAACTTCAACAGTTATATTTTGATTATTTTAACTTTGATATATGATTAAATCTTTTAAATTTTCTATATTATTCATCACTAATCACCTCGTGTTTAATTTTAAGAACTATTGTTTGTCTTTTACGATAAAATAATTCCACTGTCAATATTTATAATTAGTTTTAAATACTGATTACTGTTTTTGTTTTTTTACTCTCGTCAATCTCAATGATAAATTACTATTTTTTCTTTTCGTCTCTAGTTATACTTGCAATGGTCAAAATAATTCCTACCAAATTGCAACAAATATTAACTTATATTATAGTTTTAAATTTGACTACATTTCATCAATAAATTTTCAAAGGATTATAATCGTTCACTTATAATCTCCATATAAGAATCAAACACTTTGCTTACTTGACTATCCCAGTTTATATATATGTCTTTATATACATTCTCACAAACACTATCATACAAAGCCTTATTGTTTATTATTTCATTTATTTTTTCTGCAAAATCCTCCTCGTTATTTTGACTAATAAATCCGTTCACGTTCTCGGTTATAGTTGCAGTTGTTGCTGCACCCTCAACAAACAAAGTCGGTGTTTTTTGTGATGCTGCTTCTATTTGAACTATTGATGATGCATCATACAAAGATGGAAACAAAAATAAATCCGCCCTTGCATAAATATTGGCAAGTAACTCTCTATCTGATATTTTTCCACACATTATTATATCTTGATTCATGTTATTTTTATCGATAATACTTTTAAGTTCATCTTCATCTTGTCCACTTCCTACAAATAGCATCTTAAATTTGGGATTATATTTTTCTTTTAATATCTTTAAACTATTAGCAATCAAAAATACATTCTTTAAATTATTTATCCTACCAACAAATAAAAATACTTTCTCGTCAGGCGAAATATTATATTTCTCATTGATTAGTTTTTTAGCTTGCTCCATATTTTCGACAAGCTTCATATCTGTAGCGTTTCCCATTACCTTCGGCAATTTTTTATATTTGTATTCTTCGTAATATATTTTAGCAATTTCGCTGTTTACTGCCCAACACTCATCACATTTATTGTATTGCCTTATAATTACCTTGGTTAAAAGATTTGCCAAAGGCTCGAACTTTACTGCTCTTAAAAAGTCTTTTTTATATTGACTATGCATAGTAGCAATAGCAGGTACATTATTTTTCTTAGCATACTCCACACCTATTTTTCCTATTGTAAACGGAGAATGTATATGAACGATATCTAACTTTGTATTATTTAATTCATGCATAAATTCTTTGTCAATTTTCGGCATTGGCAACGAGTAATCAATTATTGGCATTTTCACCGATTTACATCTAACAACTTTATACAAAAATTTTGAATCGTCATACTGAGCTTTGGGATATTCTGGAGCAAAAACAATTACATTTGCATATTTAGTTAATCTTTTGGCATAATTATCGACCACCATAGTAACACCATCTATCATTGGGAAAAAAGTATCAATGAATAAACCTATTGTAATTTTATTAGTCTCACTAATTTGTTTATTATTCAAATAAACCCCTACTTTCAAATTATTATTTATATAACAAACCACAAATTCGCAAATATTTGTAACACTAGCTTATTTTTTAATTTCACTTACACAATAACTCTATCTAACCACTCTTTATAAAACTTCAACTGCTCCTCTGTATGAAAATAATGCTCTCCATTTTCTAATACAGATAAATCACAACTAAATTTATTTGAAAAATCTTTTATTAAATCTTCACTTTGCATATTATCTTTATCTCCATATAAAATATGAGTCTTTTTGTCCCAGCTAATAATTGGATTATTCTTAACATATTCGTAATAATCCCAATACAATGTTTGTCCAAAATCCGTTTTTATTTCTTGCTTTTCTTTTAGCTCATTTTCCGTTACATTACTCCATAACATCATATTGTCGATAATTGTTTTCATATTAACAACTGGAGATAAAAATACACATTGTTTAATATCTTCGTTTTTATATGCAAGCAAACTAAAATAAGCGCCCATACTACATGCCCATAAATTTATTTCATCATATTTTTCTTTTGCATATGCCATAATATCTCTCAAATCTCTTACACAATTTTGAACTTTGCATAAATACGTTTTATCCCCTTTTCTTTCCCCGTGCTCTGGCAAATCAAAACTCAATAATTGATAGCCTTTACTTATTACTTTTTGGGCTAAAATCTTTATAACTTCATCTTCTTTATTAGACATATTTCCGTGTACTGCTATAAAAATCTTGTTACTCTTCTTCCCCCACAACATTGATGGGATGCCGTTTATTTTTATTTTTTCTGCTTTTAAATTTTCTACCATTTCCATGTTAATGCTCCTTTATTTTTTACAAATTTCCAATAACTTTTTCATAGTATTAGCAGTTCTTATTGTTATATTATCTTTTATATTTGTACTCGCAGTTTTACACCACCAATTTGATTTCCTATAGTTTTTCAAATCATAAGACCAAAATACAGAATTTTTATACTCCTCAATTTTTTCAATGTTTTCGCTAGGTTCTCCTAAAATAGCGTATACCTCTGCATATTTAATTGGTGGAATTATAAAAATCAAATTGTCATATATCGATTTATCACCCGTTCCCCACCAATTAGGATTATTGTCTAATATATCTTCGAGTTCTACTGCAGTGATAATGAAAATTGGTATTTCCAGATTAAAAGTAGCTTTTACAATATTGTAAATATCTTTTGCTATGATATCTTTACTTTTTTGCTTAGTTTCGAAAATAACATTTCCACTATTAAGATACGTAGAAACATTCTCATATCCATTTTCTTCTAATGCCCTTTTTAGTTCGCTCATAGAAATCTTATTTTTGCCACTTATATTTATTCCTCTTAACAATGCTATATACTTCATAATACACCTCATAATAAATTTACTTTAAACAAAAGAAAAAGTCCATAGAAACTATGAACTTTTCTTTATAATATTAACCCTTATTCTCTAAAATCTTATTAATAAGTCCACAAGATTTCGGACCTTCATTGCAAACATGATTTACAATACAAGTTGGTCCAAATCCTTTACTAATAAGAGGTGCAACTTTTTTCGCTTCTAAAGTCATGTGATTTGCAATTTCTCTAATTTGCCATTGTGCCCTTTGGCAACAACGCATCCTAGAAATCCACATAAGACTTCTTGCATTAACAGTAGTAACTACATTACACATCTGGCAGCCAAGATAAAAATATACCAAATCTTCTTCAATAACACCAACATTCTTAAAGTCTTGTAGGACTCTAATGTTAGCTTCAATAATTTCTTTATACTTATCTTCAAATCCAGCATTTTTAATAGTATAAGGAATTATATAATCTCTAAAATTCCAAAGCGGTACAAAATTAGGTACTAAAAGTGAATGCATACGATGTCTTGTAAGGTGTGTAAGAACTGCAAGTGAAATCGGAATTTGAAAAGTAAAAGAAACTTCCTCAAGTTCTCGATTTTCATCTTTAGACAAAATCTCATTCATAAACTTTTGCCTAAATTCAGGGTCTGCTTTTTCAGCCTCACTTATAATTCTCGAAGCCTCATCGTAGCTACACTGTACTTCATACATTATAGCAAGTTGCAAAACCAAATCATCAGGAGAAGCAGTATATTCAAGTAGTACTGGCTTATCTAAAATCTCAGACACAGGATTATGCTCTCTAATAACTTTTTTATAATCGAAAACCGTCTCGTGCTTTTTATATTTTTCAATACTCTTTTTCAAATACGGAACATATTCATTTGCAAGTTTCAAAAGCTCTTCGCCAAGCTTGCGAAGCTCTTGAATTTTAGAAACTTCTCCATGTAGCAAATACAAAATCATTTTTTCAAGTTCTCTCGCATCAAGTCCCATAACAATATTACTATAAAAAGAATATGGCAATAAAAATCTAGCATCTTCATTTGGTATACCATTATCAATCATATCAGAATATTCCTTAAACAAATACTCCATATGTGCTTTATATTTATCCTTAAGAGTCTCATTTTCCATGTGTAAAGAAAGTTCTTCATTTCTAAAGTCTGGCACATAAAAACCTGCACTTCTAAAGTCTACATATCTTCTGGATTTTATGGTAAATGAAGTAAGTCTATTACCAATAATAGTTTGTTCAACAATAGGTGTAACGTCTGAAATCGCAAACACCAAATAATCATGTTCGGTTATCGATTTATGCCCCATCTTAGTTATACGTTTAATTACTTTAAGATTCTCAGCATAATCACAAGAGTCATCTAACACTTCAAAAACATTGCCCGGAAACTGCGAAAGCTTACCAGCAGCAGCAACCATTCTAATTCTTCTCTCAAGTTCTTCTTTAGAAGTGCCCCCCAAAAGTTCAATCCTCATAAAATAACCTCCTTCAAAATATTGTTCGAGTAACAAATGTCATGTTTCTTTGAAATTATATATTTTATGGTCTTATTCGTCAACAGATTTAATTTCATTTCAATAATTTTATAACAAATACCTTTTCAGTCTGCAATGTAACAAAATATCAGAAAACAAAAATGTAATAAATAACAAATAAAAAACATTACCCAAATATGTACTGAGTAATGCTTTTAGTCCTTTATTATTCTTCATAGTGACCTTTGCAAGATAAAATTATTAAGTTCTTATCTTCATCCAAATTATATACAAGTCTATGTTCATGAGTTATTCTTCTACTCCATGCTTTTCTGTATCGTAATAGTTCTGGTTTTCCCATTCCGTTTACTCAAACCGTTCCTATTAATATCTTTTATTAGTTCGTTTATTTTTTGAACCATTTTTTTATCTTTATATTGCCAGTCTACGTATTCCTCCCAAGCCTCGTCTGAAAATATATTACTCATTCGCCATCGCCTCTAATTCTTCCATTGATTTAGAAACAACTTTTCCTTCTTCCACTTGTTTAATTGATTTATCAAGTTTCTTTAGGTATTCAGCATTTTTTTCTGTTTTTATAAATTGGTTATATTGTTCAAGACTAATCAAAACAACATTCTTTTCATCTTTTCTTGTTACTATTACTGTCTCATTCTCATCTGTTGCCTTATCGCAATAATCTTTTAATTTACTTCTAATTGTTGAATAATTAACAGCTAACATAAAAATCACTCCTTTCGACACGGTACAATTTATTGTACTTATTATTGTACCATAATATTATATGCAAGTCAATTAATTTTATGCATTTATTATTTTGGAAAAATCTATTGATTTTTTACTATCGCAAAGTATGAAAAGCACGATAAGTATAATTTGAAAGGAGAATTAATTTTATGGATAAATATAAATTTAGGGCATAAAATTGATTGAATCTTATTCCCCTAAAAGCTCTGTAATCTCATTCACATGATATATATCCAAAGTATTCATCGCCCTTGTAATACAAACATATAAAAGCTTTGTATCGACTTCAGATTTAGTGTAGTTATTAACATCAGTATCTGTTATTATTACAGCATCAAACTCCAAACCCTTTGAAAGATATGATGGACAAATATTTATACCACCATTATACTCTGCGTCTTTACTACTTATCATATGAATTTCGTCGTTATTAAGCTCTTTTTGAAGTTTCAAACAATCTGGTATTGTCTTGCCAATTATAGCGATATTGGTAAATCCTTTTTGTTTAAATTCTTCAAGACGAGCTTTTATTTGACTTATCATGTCACTATGGTTTTCAAAATGCTTAAAGGTTACTGGAGCACCATTTTTCATAACAGGTTCACCAAGTTCACAATTTAGTACATCGTTAATGTTAGAAATAACTTTATTTGCAACATTCATAATTTCTTCTGTTGTTCTATATGTCTTTTTTAGAGTCAAATATTTCAAATCCGAATCCTCACCAAATACTATGCTCATCGTCTTTTGCCAATTTCTCGTACCACGATAATAATAAATTCCTTGAGCTAGGTCTCCTAAAATAGTCATTGAATTACTCTTTATAATCTTCTTAAATACATAAAATTGAAACTCACTAAAATCTTGAGCCTCATCAACTACAATATGCTTTAATTCAAATTTAGTTTTAACTCCATGCACCATACATTTAATGTACATAAGTGGAGCTATATCTTCCATTTCAATCTTGCCTTTTCTTTGAGCTGCCGCAAAGGAATCTTTTATATATTTAATCTGCCTTTTATCTATCCTTTCACTTGCAATCTGTTCAAAATACACATCTAAAAATTCTTTATAATACTTAAGTGGTGTCATAACTTTATTTGCTCCAAAATAATTTAGTGCATGTTTTTTAGCATCCTTAATAACAGATTTTGCAAGCTTTTCAGCATCTCCGTATAGATTTCTAATCATTGATAACCTAATCTCTTCTATCGGCTCCTCAGCTTTCACTTTTGCAATTTTATAGTCTCGTTCTTCTTCGATATCTTTTAAAATCTCACCACTTCTCATCATTACAGAATTTTTAAGATGCTTTACAATCTCTTCAATTCTCCTACAAATAGGCAAATTCGCATATTCTCTAAAATACAAATGATGTATATCTTCTCGTTTCATAAAAACATATTTGTCTATTTTAAAATCCTCATCTGGTATAAACCTTTTCTCTAGTTCATACAAATACTCATCAAGCATATTTTTAAATCTTATTGATGATTTTAAAATTGATGCTTGCTCTATTACTTTACTCATTTCTTTTTCTTTATCTGATTTATTATTATCTATAATTATAGCCAATTTTTCGTTAGGATCTTCAATATCAAACTCATCGCCTATAATCTCAAAAGCGATGTCTTCGTATGTACTTTGTTGAACCCTTTCAACACCTAGGTCTGGAAGTACGTTAGAAATATAATTTAAGAAGAATTTGCTTGGCGCAATAATTAAAAATTCTTCAGGGAAAAAGTTTTTGTCATAATTATAAATAAGATACGCAATTCTATGAAGTGCGATAGTAGTCTTACCACTACCGGCAACACCTTGAACAACAAGCGGTCGCCACATTTCACTTCTTATAATCTTATTTTGTTCGGCTTGAATAGTAGAAATAATATTTTTAAGTCTAGTGTCAGAATTGGCTGCTAGGAATGGTTGAAGCATTTCATCGTTAGTCGTGATATCTATATCCATTACATTTTCTAGCTCTCCATCTTTGTTAAAAAAGTACTGTCTCTTTAGCTTAATCTCACCTTCAATATTTCCTGCAGGACAATTATAATTTGCTTCTCCTAGTCTACCTTCATAGTATAAATCAGCAATTGGAGCTCTCCAGTCTATAACAATTTGCTCCAGGGTATTATGATCAGTAACCATCACTTTGCCTAAATAAAAAGCATCCCTTTTGATATCACCCTTTTCTATAAAATCAACTCTTGCAAAATATGGCTTATTAATAACCATTTTTAAATTTTTGATTCTTTGGGTGAACTTATCTCTTAGGGCTGCTTTCATAAAATCGTCTGCATAGTCATCGAAATCGTAATCTTCGAAACCTCTTTCAAGTCTTTCTTCACTTTCTTTAATCTCTTTAGTTATATAGTTTTGCGTCTTCTTTAGTTTATGTAGTTCTTTTTTTTCATCGTCTGGACTAATATTCATGCGACACCTCCTATACAAATATAACGTTATAGATTTTACCATAAGAAAAATGTAGAAGCAAGAAGAATTTTGTAAAGCTACTTCTTACCCTTCTTATCAACATAAATTCAAAGCGCCCACGTGTATGTTCAAACAAACACATAGGCATTAATCGTCAAAAATTACTTCTTATCCGCATAAAATTTTTCATGCTCATCAAGCCATGCTTTCACTATCTCACGAAGTAACTTTGTGGGAACAGTACAAGGCATCACAGTTGGTACATCTTCTTCAAAATTAAAATGAATTTCGGCAAAGTCTTTTCTTACATATGCTTTATACGCGTTTCCCCAAAGAAAATCTTCTTCATTTTTTCCACTAAGAACATCATCGATATATTCTAATGTTTTACGATAATCCCTAACATCTACATATAACCAACCAGTAAGAGTTGCTTTATCTCCCTTAACTTCTTCAACATCATCAAAAACCATGACGAAATAGTCCTCATGAAAATGAAATTTCCATTTACGTTCCACTTTTTATCTCCCCCCTTTTTATATATCCCAAATGCTAGATATTATATTACCATAAACTTTTCAATAAGTTAATAGTTTAAGTCTTTTGATTTTTCAATATGATAGTACTATACGTTTCTTAATTTTTCAATGCAGAACTAATATTTCAGAAATTCAAAAAGTCCCCTGTGTTTAAACAAACACAGGGGCTTTTATCAAAAGTTACTTCCTATTCGCACGAAATTTTTCGTACTCATCAATCCATGTTTCCACTATTTCACGAAGCAACTTCGTAGGAACAGTGCAAGGACCTATAGCATGATTATCTTTTTCAAAAATAAAGTGAATTTCCGTAAAGTCTCTTTTCATATATGCTTCATATGCATTTCCTAATTGAATTTCCTCGTCAGATTTTCCTTTAAGCACATTATCAATATCTTCCAAATAACAAACATTTCCTCTAACATCTGTATTCAACCAATCAGCAAGAGTTTCTTTATCACCCTTAATTTCTTCAATATCATCAAAAATCATATCAAGATAGTAATCACGAGAGCGAAATTTCCATTTATGTTCCATTGTAGTATTCCTTTCTATTATATCAATGGAAATGCAGAAACAATCTTGCCATACTCATCAAGAAAAAGCCGTATAATTACACCATCAACGACGCCATCGTACATTTTTTTACATTATCCACACTTGTCGGATTAAAGTATACATCTTCAATAGCTTCAACAACCTTTTCAGGCGACCAAGTCTTTGGAAAGAAAGTACTAGGCTTAGCTTTCTTTCCACCGATCTCAACTATAGCCTCATAAACACCATTAGCATCTGGAGCTTTCGTGATTTGAACTACTTTGCTAGTTGCATCACTTAGCCCCTCATAGTGAAATCCACCAGTCTTATTTTCTAAAAATATATGTTGCAAAGTATTTTCACTAAAAATTTCAGGATGTTTCACAGCCTTAGCAACATCGTCTAAGTTCTTACTAACAACTACTTCATCGGCATGCTTTAGCACTGCTGAATACTTTAGCGCGCCTACTATAATTTTACCTATAACACCAATTATAGTAACTTTTTCAGAAAAGTTTCCTAAAATTATTTGCTCTCAAGCATCTCCGACAAAATAATACCACTTATTATCTGACTTTTCAAGATTAATGTATACATAATCTACACAGGTGCTGACATTTAAAAGTTCAAAATGCCCATGTGTTTATTTGAA
>ULTU01019487.1_pt1 | contig 16764 bp, 11 predicted proteins | sample 1957861 | NCBI WGS metagenome assembly ULTU01 (sample SAMEA4835742, study PRJEB28245) | human gut metagenome | biome: gut microbiome; material: fecal sample | place: Denmark | collected 2008
GAGTACCAGCGGCAGCTCACAAAGTTCCGGCAGGAGCAGGCGGCAGAAAAGGAAGCCAAGCGCGTAGCACGGCAAGCCGAACGGCAGGAACCGGCTGCGGAGGAAAGCGCACAATAATTTATTTGCACAATCCGTATTGGGAACGGATTTGCACATAGACCTGATCTCATCCCCCTGAGATCAAACTGCCAGCGCGTCAATCCCCTGACGCACACGAAATCCCCGGCTCTGAATTGGGAACGCGGAGCCGGGGGATCTCAAAAAAATCAAACCGAATGAGGTTTTATCATGATGAAACAACGTAAATTTGCCGTGCTTGCGGTGATGATTTTGATGTTCAGCCTGCTGCTCAGCGCGTGTTCCAGCAGCCAAACGGCACACGGCGCGAGCGATGAAATGCTCGATCTGGACTATGTATCGACCGGCAGCGATGCCGCCGAGGAAGAACAGACCGACGAGCCGTGGTATGCATGGATCAAACGCGCGTTCAGCTTCGGCAAGACGGACGATGACACAAAGGCAGAGGATAAACCCGATTCCGTTGCGGATCTCTATAAAAAGGGCACGGAAAATCTGAAAAAGCAGATGGAGGCTACATCGGAGGACCCCGAAGAAGAACATGCCTCAGATGAAAAGGCAACCAGGGACACTGGCAAAAAGCCAACCGTCAAGAAAGATGACGATTCGCAGAAGTCTGATGATGATAACAAGAGCCAGGATAATCAGAATACTCCGGCGCAGGATACCCCGCAGCAGGAGGAACCGGAACAGACGGGCAATACTGTTACGCTGACCATCCGCTGCGACACGGCAGTCAATAACGGCATGCACCTCGAATCCAAGTGGGCCGGTATCGTGCCAGCATCGGGCTGCATCCTCGATACGACAACTTTTGAGATCAATGACGGCGACACCGTTTTTGATGTGCTCTGTCAAGCTCGTGACAAATTCAAGCTTCACATGCAGTACAAGGGCGCTGGCAGTGGTATCTATGTTGAGGGTATCAATAACCTCTACGAGTTTGATGGCGGTAGATGGAGCGGTTGGATGTATTGCGTCAATGATTGGTATCCCAACTACGGTTGCGGCGTGTATTATCTCCAGCCCGGCGACGTGATCGAGTGGAACTACACCTGTGACCTCGGCTGCGATCTGGAAAATGGCGACCCGTATGGCTACGGCAAGGAATGGAAGGACAACCATGACTGATCATGCGCAGATGCGCTTTTTTGGCACGCTGCACCCGGCAGTCAGCATGTGCTACTTCGTCTGCGTGATTGGACTGACGCTGGCGTGTCCACATGTGGTAACGGTTCTGCTATCCCTTCTTGGCAGCACTCTGTTTAATCTTGCGCTGCGCGGAAGAAAGGCGTTCGGCAGGACGATGCGCTTCGTGCTGCCGATGTTCCTGCTCGTCTGCATCGGAAACCCTTTAGTCAATCACCGCGGCGTCACAATGCTGTGTCTGCTGTTCAACCAGTGGATCACGCTGGAAGCCATTGTATATGGCGTTGTGACGGCCTGCTCGTTGGCGGCGATCATCCTGTGGTTCGGCTGCTATCAGGAGGTCATGACCTCGGACAAGTTCCTCTACCTGTTCGGAAAGATCGCCCCAGCGACCGCACTGCTCATCACCTCCGCGCTGCGGTTCATCCCCCAGATGCAGCAGAACGCTGCGCAGATCAAGCAGTCCCGCGCCATGCTGCAGGATAACAGCCCGCGTCTGTTTCAGAAGCTGGCGCACGCGATTCAGAATCTTTCGGCGCTGCTCGGCATGAGCATGGAAAACGCCGTGCAGACCGCGGACAGCATGAAAGCGCGCGGCTTTGGAGCCAGACGCCGCACCACGTTCCACCTGTTCCGCTTTGACGCACGCGACGCACGCACGCTGGCGCTCATTTTGACGCTTTCCGATATCTGCGTCGTCGCGCGGTGCTACGGGCACGGGTATATGGAGTATTACCCGCGCATCACGGCGCTGACAATGGGGCCGTCCAGCATGACCATGTTTATACTATTCGCAGCATTGATGCTGTTGCCATCCATCTTAGAGGCAAAGGAGGCTGTCGTGTGGAGATCCTACGGTTTGATTCGCTGAGCTTTGCGTATCCGAACGCAAAACACCGCACTCTGGACAGCGTCAGCCTGACGATGGAGGCGGGAGAATACGTTGTACTCTGCGGACCCTCCGGCTGTGGCAAAACGACACTGCTGCGACATGCCAAGCCCTCTCTTGCACCGGCCGGCGCAAGAGAGGGTACTGTGCGCTATAACGGCAAGCCGCTTGCCGAGTTGCCCGCAGATACTGCAGCCGCGGAGATCGGCTTTATCCAGCAAAATCCAGACAACCAGATCGTCACGGACTTTGTCTGGCACGAGCTGGCGTTCGGACTTGAAAATCTGGCGCTGCCCGTGCCGGTCATTCGCCGCAGAGTCGCCGAAATGGCCGCGTTTTTCGGCATGGAGCCGTGGTTCCGGCAAAAAACGTGCGAGCTGTCCGGCGGGCAGAAGCAGCTGCTCAATATGGCCTCGGCGCTGGCAATGAACCCGAAGATCCTCATCCTTGACGAGCCGACCGCCATGCTCGATCCCTTGGCCGCGCAGAACCTTCTGGCGATGGTCGAGCGCATCAACCGCGAGCTTGGCGTCGCCATTTTGCTGACGGAGCACCGGCTGGATGCGGTCTTACCGGCGGCAGACCGCGTGGCCGTCATGGAGGACGGAATGCTCCTTTCTTGCGGAAAGCCCGCGGAGATTGCCTGCGAGCTGTCCGGAGCAAAGAACAAAAGCCGCGTGTTTTTTGGCTTTCCTGCCTCCGTGCGTATTTTCGCAGAGCTTGGAGCAAAGGAGCTGCCGCTTTCCGTGCGCGATGCGCGGCGGCGCATGGACGAGATAAAACCAAAAGACAACATGACACTCCCAAAACAGGAGTCATCCGCAAAGCAGACCGAAATGCTGCGCGCAAGGGAGCTCTGGTTCCGGTGGGATGAGAGCGGCAAGGATATCCTGCGCGGCGCGGAGGTCGCGCTGCATCAAAATGAAATTCTCTGTCTGCTCGGCGGCAACGGCGCGGGCAAGACAACGCTCCTGAAGGTTCTTTCCGGTGTAAAAAAGCCGTATCGCGGCAAGGTAAAGCTGCAAAAGGGCGCAAAGCTCTGTATGCTGCCGCAGATGGTCGCGTCGCTGTTCGTGACGGACAAAGTGAAGGACGAGCTGCTGGAGAGCGCGGAACAGGACGAGGCGCGGGCACTGCAAATGGCAGAAAAGCTGGAGCTGACAAAACTCCTGCACCAGCACCCTTACGATCTGTCCGGCGGCGAGGCGCAGCGGCTTGCGATCGGCAAGCTCCTGCTGCGGGATGCAAATGTGCTGCTGCTCGACGAGCCGACAAAAGGGCTTGACGCCTACGCCAAGCAGAATCTGGCGCAGCTCCTCAGAAAGCTGGCGGCCGAAGGCGCAGCCATCCTGATCGTGACGCACGATGTGGAGTTTGCCGCGCAGTACGCCACGCGGTGTGCGCTGATGTTCGACGGCATGCTTTTGTCTGGTGACGAGCCTCACGCATTTTTCGCGGGCAACCGCTTTTACACGACGGACGCCAACCGCATCGCGTCGAATTACCTGCCGCAAGCGATTACCTGCGAGGAGGTGATCGCCGCGTGCAAAGACTCTTTGTAAGCAAGCGCACGAAGGCGGCCGCCATCGTCATTGCGTTCGTCCTGCCGCCGCTGATGCTCGGCTTCGCGTACTTCCATGCGCACCGCCCGGCGGTTCACGTCGCGGGCGAACGGACGGTCTGGGACTATATCGTGATGAACTCCGACATTCTGCTGGGGCTCATCTTTCTGGCCGCGTGCGCCATTCCGTTTTTCCTTGTATTTGAAAAGAAAAAGCCGCAGGCGCGAGAGCTTGTACCTATTGCGGTCATGGCCGCACTCGGCGTGGTAGGCAGGACGCTCTTTTCCCTCATTCCGCTGCCGAACTTCAAGCCAGTCTCAGCCATCGTGATCATCACCGCCGTGGCCTTCGGCCCCGAAACGGGCTTTCTGACCGGCGCACTGACCGGCTTCCTCTCGAACTTCATTTTCGGGCAGGGGCCATGGACGCCGTGGCAGATGTTCTGCTGGGGCATGATCGGGTTTGTGGCCGGACTGCTCGAAAACCGGGGTTTCTTCCGGCGTGACCGGGACCGGACGTATTTTACGGGCAGCTTCTGGACGAGGCTCTGTCCGAACGGCACGAACCGCGGTGACCTTCTTTATTTCGCAAGAGGGATCACCAACCATGCGTCCCTTCGTCTTTGCCTGTACGGTATGGCGACAGGCTTCGCCTACGGCTGGGTGATGAACCTGTTTTTCCTCACCTATGTCGATCCGCTGACGTGGAAGACCGCGCTGGCGGCGTATGTATCGAGCTTCTTCTTTGATTTCTGCCACGGACTTTGTACGTTTCTCGTTTTATGGGCAGTCGGTGAGCCGTGGATCGCCAAGCTCAACCGCATCAAGGTAAAATTCGGCCTGATTGCCGAGGAAAAGAACTATAAAATGCCGCCGTCGCAGCACACTGCGCCGCAGGCAGAGGGATAGGAGGGCGTATGGAACAACCGGCACAGATCATTACCGTAGCTGATCTGAAAAAATACTACACAGTCGGCCCCAATACCGTAAAGGCACTTGACGGCGTGAGTCTCGACGTGAAAAGCGGCGAGTTCGTTGGCGTCATGGGGCGAAGCGGCTCCGGAAAGTCCACGCTTCTGAACATGCTGGCTGGGCTGGAAAGCCCGACAGACGGCTTTTTGGAGATCGACGGCGAACCGGTCGGCATCCTGTCCGAGCGAAAACGCATCCAGTTCCGGCGCAATAGCATCGGCTTTGTGTTTCAGAGTTACAACCTCATGCCGCAGTACACGACGCTGGAAAATGTGGCGCTGCCGCTAGCCATCCGCGGCGTGAGCAAGCGTGTGCGCGACGAGCTGGCCGAGGAGGCGCTTTACCGCGTGGGCTTGCAGGATAATCTGCGGCACCGGCCGTCGGAGCTGTCCGGCGGCGAACAGCAGCGCGTGGGCATTGCCCGCGCCATCATCGCAAAGCCGCCCATTGTGCTGGCCGACGAGCCGACCGGCAACCTCGACACCAAGACCAGCGACGAGGTCATGCAGCTTCTGACAGAGCTGTTCCGCGAGGAAAAGACCACGTTTGTGCTGGTCACGCACGACCCGGAAATGCGCCGGTATATGGACCGTACCATCTGCCTTCGTGACGGAAGGCTTTCAGATACCATTTAGACCACTTGAGAGGACAGAGAAGATGAAACACATGAAGATCAGAAAAATTCTTTCCACACTCGGCAGCCTCGCCATGTGTCTTGCGATACTGTGCGCGATGATGCTGCCGGTCCTTGCGGACGACGGCATCCCCGTCGAGGATGAGAAGCCCAATACCGATATCAAAGTTATCCCCAGCGACGCGAACGCACTCGTTTTGATGGATGTCGGCGCGGAATCTCCGAAGGGCGTCCCCGGTGATGTTGTCACCGTCGTGGTGCCGGTGGCTGTCAACAAGGAATATCTGCCCTCCGAGCGGTACATGCTTCGCAACATCAACGTGGAGCCGGATATCCCCTCGGACACGTCGGTCAAAAACTGGCCGTTCGACATTATCAACGCCAGCTACACCCGGCATCTGGATGACATGTCGTATAACTCCACGGCGGAGATCTATTATGACTTCCGTATCAGCGAGTTTGCGACGAAGGGCGTCTATCCGGTCAATTTCAAGATCAACGCGACGGTCTGGCGCTATGACGACGTCAACGGCACGTCGATAACCGAGGACGTGACGTTCACGCTCGGCGTCTATGTCACGGTCGTCGGCGACGGCGATCTGTCCGGTTCGCAGACGAGCTTCGGCGCGTTGCAGGTCGCATCGTTCGACGAGGTCGGCGAAGTGCAGGTGCCGACGGCCAAGCCCGGCGACACCGTGACGTTTACCGTTCCTGTCGTCAACAAGGGCGGCCGTCTGTCGAACGTCACGATTGCGCCGGTCGTTTCCAGCAATGTGGAGGAATTCCCGTTCATCGCGCAGAACAGCAACTACGGCGCGTATTTTAACAGCTGGGAAAACGGCGAGGTCAACTATGTGGAGTTCACCTTCAAGGTCTCGACCTACGCCACCAACGGCAACAAGCCCGTCACATTCCGCGCGACATACTTTGAAAACAGCTCTGCGACAGAGTGTACGTTCAGTTCCTACATCTATATTACAAACGGCTATGAAAAGCCGGTCGCCAGCACGACGAAGCCGTCCGCGATGTCCGTCATGGTCGAGGGCTACAAGATCTTCGTTGATGACGCAGAGGTCTCCGGCCTGATGGCGGGCGACGATGTGACGCTGAAGATCACGCTGAAAAATAATGCGAAATTCGACACCTCCTATAAGAACGTCGCTACGATCTCGCTGGTCAACTCCAATGCGCTGGTCCTCAGCGTCGGCAGCAGCGACACGGACTACGTTTCCGTCATCAAGGCCGGTGAGACCGCGGAGGTCGAGTACCACCTGACGGTCAAGAACGACGCGGATGTCGGCCCGACCTCGGTCAGCATCCAGCTTGCGTATGAAAACGCCTCGCAGGTCGTCGGCACGGCGAATCAGGTCATCATGATCCCGGTCAGCCAGCCGATGGATGTGGTATTCGATACCCCCATCGTCTACGGAACGCCGACGACGGAAAAGCCCGTCTCCGTCAACCTCAACATGATCAATATGGGCAAGTCGAAAGCTATGAATGTCAGCATTCTGGCGATGGACGGTATTGCGATGGCAGAGCGTTACTACGGCGGCGACCTCATCCCGGCTGCAACGCTGGACGCGGACTTCCAGATCAACTGCAACAAGACCGGCGCTTACACCGGAAAGCTGATCGTCCAGTACGAGGACGCGAACGGCGAGCAGTATACGCAGGAGCTGGAGCTGCCGCTGACTGTCGCGGAGCCGCAGCCTGAGCAGAAGGAAGAACCTGTCACGCAGGCAGCGGTGACCGTCCCGCCCACGGACGATACCGGCGACACCACAACACCTCCCGCGGACGATACGCCCAAGACCGGCGGCATCTCCAAGGGCCTCCTGTGGGGCGCTGGCGGCGTGGCCGCAGTCGGCATTGGCGGCGGTGTGATCAGTGCCATCGTCAGGCATAAGCACGGACGGCGCGAAAAGGCGTATTACAGCCGCCGTCCCGGAGGACAGGGATGAGCATCACGGATCTGTTCCGCTTCGGGTTCATCAACCTCTGGCGGAGAAAAACGCGGACGTTCCTGACGGCGCTTTCCATGGCCATCGGCGTCATGTGCATCGTGGTGCTGATCTCCGTGGGCCTCGGCTATGAGCAATCGTACCGCGAGAGCGTCGAAAGCATGGGCAGCCTCACAAAGATCGACGTGCGGCCTGCCGACGAGACGCTGCGGGATACGGTCGCGCTGCTCAACGATAAAGCCGTGGAAGCCATCAAGCAGGTCGACGGCGTGGAGGCTGTCACGCCGGTCGTCAATCAGGCAGTCTACATCAAATCCGGCAACTACGTCAACATGGTCACGCTCTACGGCATCGATCTTTCCACGGCAGAGAGCTTTCAGCTCGTGCCGATTGAGGGAACGCTCCCCGGTGAGGGCGCACGGCTCCAACCGGAGATCATGCTGACGGACGACGTTGCGCCGACGTTCTCCATCCCAGCCAACGACTGGGCCGACGCGGTGGACGCAAACGGCGATCCGCTGGTCGATCCGCTCTCGGCGGATATGAAGCTGACGTTTGACTATTCAAACCTTTCGGGCAAGCAGCAGGCCGACACCGACGGTCGCGCACTGCCGCCCGGCAAGCTCTACCGGCTGCACGTCACCGGCGTCTGCTCCTCGCAGAACAACACCTACAGGACTGCGGCGTTTCTCGACCTTACGCGGATGCAGGAACTGCTCGCAGCAAATGCGGACTTCCTCGGCAGCGGCGTGAGCACAGATAAAGACAGCGCAACTGCAAAAGCGGCAAAGGAGACTGGTCCGACTTATGAGCTGGTCTGGGTCAAGTGCAAGGACGTCGACGATGTGCAACGCATCTCCAAGCTCATCCAGAAAAGCGGCCTTTCGACCTATTCGCTCAACGACATGCTGGAGACTGTCCGCGCACAGTCGAGGCAGATCCAGGGCGTGCTGGGCGCGATCGGCGCGGTCGCAATGCTGGTCGCGGCCATCTGCGTGGCGAATACGATGATGATGTCGATCACGGAGCGCACACGCGAAATTGGCGTTCTGAAGGTGCTCGGCACAACGCTCGGCAATATCTCGGGCCTGTTCCTCATCGAAGCGCTGCTCGTCGGCGTGTTCGGCGGTCTGATGGGTCTTGGCCTGAGCTTTCTCATGCAAAAGGCGATCCCGTTCCTGTTTGAAGAACAGCAGGTGCGCAGCCTCATCCCCGCGTGGCTTGCGGGATTCGGCGTGGCCTTCTCTGGTGTGATGGCGCTGCTTGCGGCGTTCATCCCTGCCAGAAATGCCATGCGTGTCAGCCCGAACGAAGCAATTCGGGCACAGTAAAGGAGGATATCACGATGAAAAAAGCACTCCATCGTTTCACCGCGCTGGCGTTGATTGTTGCGATGATCGCGGCGCTCTGCCTACAGGCGCTTGCCATGTGGCCGGCGACTGGAACAGGCAGCTCCACGAACTACCTGAATGCCGGCACGCTGTATGGTGCAAACGGGAAGCCGCTCACCGACAAAACGATCAGCTTCGGCGGCTTTGTACAGGTCTATGTACTCCCCAGGGATGCTGAAAAAGACGCATACACCATGACGCCGACGGCGATCAGGTTCGGCGATCTGATCGCGCAGAAAAACAATACCGCCGATTTGCAGCTGAATCAGGCGTATGATTTTTCCAAGCCCATTTCCTACAACATTACATCCGACGGCGGGAAGACCGCCCCGGTCTTTGCGCTGGCGGTCGAGGGCACCGGCGGCTGGAGCGGCTGGACAGAGCAGGATAAGGCGGACCTGCTCGGCATGGCGGAGCTGTTCGCCAATACCTTCCATCAGATCTGCCTGACCATGAATAAGATCAAGTCGGTGGAAGAAGACGTCGGCTCGTATCATCCGGCCAATGCCGATATGCTGTATGCGCTTGGCTACTGGCTCGGCATGAACACCGCCGCCTATTCCGATGAAAGCTCCGGCATGAACGGCAACCGCCTGTTTGACTCATTTGAGGATATATGGCAGACAGGCGGCGAAGAGGCCGTCGAGTTCATGCGCACGTACCTGCAAACATATCTCGACCGGCAGCAGACCGGTGACTCGGCGTCGCCGTATTACATGAAGCCCTCCGCACTGAAGACGATCTACGAAGAAATCGTTCCGTTCTATCTGAACTACGCGCTGAACACCCGCATTCCGGAGCCGGCCATCGCCAGGGTTTCCATTGGCGGCTCTGTCGGCGAGATCGACGCGGCCAACCGCACCGTGACCGTCAAATTGCCAGAAGGCACAGATCTCAGCAGTCTCGGCACGCCGGAGGTCATCGCGGCGGATGGCTGCCGGGCACGCAACACCGCGGGTTCCGTCGAGCAGAAGGTCCTCGCCTATCAGGTAACGCCCTACGATAAGGCGTATGGCACGTCCTACACCGCGCTGAGCAAGGCCTGGACCGTTCAGATCCAGACCGGCGAGCCGCGCAACGAGGTCACGTCCTTCGGCATCACGGTGGGCGGCAAGACGCGCTATGCGGCGATCAACCAGACGGCAAAGACGATCACGCTGAATCTGCCGGTCGATACGGATCTCACGGCCCTCAAGCCCATCATCGAGCACACCGGCACCGGCACGAGCATGGACGGCCAGACGCTGGACTTCTCGGACGGCAAGTCCAAGACGCTGACGCTCACCAACAGCAATTTTGATAACCTCACAACAACCTACAACGTCACCGTTACGAACCACAAATCCAACGAAAACCGCATTCTTTCCTATAAGATCGGTGACGCGGTCGGCACGATCAGCGGCGATACCATCGCCATCACGGTTCCGTATGCGGAGAACCTGACGACAGCCAAGGCCGACATCGAGATCTCCGAATTTGCGAAGATAACAACGCAGCCCACCACGCTGCAATACGGCGCAAACACCTACGTCGTTACCTCCGAGAGCGGCAAGACGCACACCTATACGGTCACGATCACGCGCGCAGCCGTCGCGACCGGCAACAGCATCCTCTCGTTCCGCTACGGCTCCGTGGAGGCCGTCATCGATCAGGCGCGCGGCACGATCACGATGGAGCTGCCCGCCGGTTCCTCCAGTACCTTCGCGCCGATCATCGTCACTTCCCCGTATGCCACGGTGACGCCGGCCTCCGGACAGAAGCAGAGCTTCGCCAAGCCGGTCAAATATACGGTCAGATCGCAGAAGGGCGACACGAACACCTATACCGTCACGGTCAAGATCGCGGCCACCGCGGCGGAAAACCCCCACAAGAAAAACATGGAGGAGCTGGTGCAGAAGATCACCAGCCGCTACTCCACTACGACCAGAGGCGCATGGGAAGACTGGGAATGGATGAACCTCGGCTTCTACCAGCACAAGCTGGCGAATATGGACGACGGCTTCTCCATCGCCGAGTGCATCAAGCGTCTGGACACGACGACGAACGTCGCCATGACGAACATCGACCGCAAGATCATGACGCTGACGGCGCGCGGCTTTGACTGCTCGAACCTCGCAAAGTACAACGACGGCAAGCCGTATATCGACGCCAAGGGCAACGAGATCGACAACCTTGTGCAGGTGCTCTACAACTACAAGGGCAGCTACACCATCAACGGCCCGATCTTCGCGCTTATCGCGCTCGATATGGGCAACTACACCATTCCGGCAGACGCATACTGGACTCGTGACAAACTGCTGGAAACGATCCTGAACCATGTGTACCTCTCCGATGGCTTCGGCCTCGATATGGTCACGATGCTCATGCAGTCCATCGGCCCATACATGAATGATCCCGTCTACGGCACACGCGTCACGGCGAAGCTCGAAGAGGGCCTCAAGATCGTGCTGGAGAGCTTCGGCGACAAGAACGCGTACAAAAACCCCTACGGTGTGCAGTGGGGCGGCGTTTACACCTCCGAGGGTTCGGCGCAGATCGTCTGCGCGATGTCCGCGATGGGCGTGGACTGCCATACCGACCCGCGCATGTCTGACGGCACAAACAGTGCGCTGACGGCGCTGCTTGACTACGCCGATTATCAGGACGGCTATTTCGCACACACAAACACGACGCCGAAGAACGCGCTGGCGACCTATGAGGGCTGCTACGCGACGCAGTGGTATCTTGGTTTCCTCAATAACGGCGGCGCGGGCCATCCGTATTCGCTGTATTACCGGCAATTTGACTTCTCCCGCAAGCTGTCCACTGACGCCACCATTACCACGTTCACGCTGGACGGCAAACAGGGCGTTTTCGGCAAGGACAGCGCGAACCGCGACACCATCACCGTCACGCTGCCGACCGGCACCGATCTTTCCAGCATGGTTCCTCATCTGACGCTCTCACAGGGCGCGACGCTGGTGCAGCCGGACATTTCCAAGCCCATCAAGTTCGTCGCGGACGTCGCGACGCCCTTCACCGTGCAGGCTGAGGACGGCAAGACGACGAGAACGTATTACGTGACCGTCAAGCTCGACGGCAGCGTCAAGGCCTCCGGCGCGGAGCTGATCCCGAGCAGCATCCAGCTGACGGACGGCAACATTCTGCGCGCGCTGGAGATCCTCGGCATGGACGTCAGCGTCGATGACAAGGGCGTGACGAAGATCGACCTGAAGGTCAATGCAGGCGTGGACACTACTGCGATCCAGCTGAAAGCGGATATCTCCTACAAGGCGGCCTGTAATCCCGCCGTGGACGGCAAGGCCAAGCTCAATCTGACGAACTGGACGAAGTTCACCGTCACGTCCGAGGACAAGACGAACACGAACGTCTACCAGATCAAGGTCACGCCGAAAAAGCAGGCCGAGATCACGAGCTTCCAGCTGACGATCAACGGCCAGACCTACACCGGCGCGATCGACAATAAGGCGAACACCATCAAGATCACCGGCGTGGATGACTCCAACCTCACCTCGACACGCTTTGCACCGGATATCACGCTGGGCGAGGGCACGCTGATTTGCAGCCCGGCCTCCGGCGTGATGCAGGACTTCTCATCCGCAGTGCAGTATATCGTCAACGGCGACCCGGACACGATGCTCTCGCGGACGTACACCGTGACGGTGCTCAACAAGAGCGGCAAGCTGATCTCCAAATCGTCGGGCGGCAGCAGCGAGCCTGTTCTGACCGGCGCGAAGATCACGTCGTTCAAAATTTACGGTACGGCGGGCGAGATCGACCACAACGCGGGCACGATCACGATCAAGCTGCCGAACGGCACGAACGTGACGAAGGTCGTGCCGCAGATCACCACGACTTCTGGCTGCACGGTCTATCCGGCAAACAATCAGGTCGTCAATCTGACGCGGCCGATCGAGTACACGGTGACGCTGGGCAAGGAGACGAAGGTCTACACGGTCAAGGTCGTGTACGTGCGCAGCCTCTCGCAGCAGCTCTGGGACGAGGTGGCCGACAATAACACCGTCAACGGCAGCCATCAGGTGAGCAAGGACCCGCACCCGCTGCCGGGAGGGGGTCGCCCGTGAAAAAACGCGCCATATTTCTTCTGACGCTGTGTCTGCTGGCCCTTCTGGCGGGCTGCGGCAAGGACAAAAACGCCGCCTCTGCGGAGGCGGCGCAGCAGAAGCCGCGGGAGCACAGCTATTGGGATATTTTAGAGGCGTACACGACGGGGCACACGCCCTGTGAGGTCTCTGTCACGAAAAACTACGGCGGACAGGCCACGGGTCTGAGCTGTATCGTCTATATTCCGTTGGCGGACGACGCGGATCTGACTGACGTGCCGCTGGAGCTGACGCTCATGCCGGGCGCGAGCATCCGCGACGAAGACGGCTGCATCACGCTGCTGAACGGCTGGCTCGTCCGCGTAGACCTGACGGTATACGATCCGATGATCACGATCGAAAACGAAGGGCACTACCGCACGTATGATCTGGTCGTCGTCCAGCCGGACTGAATTTGTAAGCCAAGCGCCCTGCGGAACACCCGTTCCGCAAGGGATTCATCCATAAACCTTATGTAGAATTTCTGAAAGGATGTGGTCGGAAAAAGAAAGCCGGCGCGGTCGATAGACTGCAACCCAGCGAGAAATCCCAGTAAGAACATTAGACAAAAAATTTGTTTCAAGAAAGGAATCAAACAAACATGAAGCGAATCGTATCTTTACTTCTGGCTGTTGTGATGATCCTCAGCCTCTGCACGGTTGCTTTTGCAACTGATTCGACCGAAGAAACTCCTGAATCCCCGACTTATATTCCTGTCCCGAAGCACAGCCGTGTTGTATCTGAGCACCCCGGAATCGCCAGTTTCACGATTGGCGGTAATCCCGCAGTCTTCCATCAGGATCCGACTCCCGGACAGGAGATGAAAACGGATGATGACGTAATCACGTATGCAGATCAGATTTATATCCGTGGTCTGGTTGATGAGACGGAAGCAGGCATGAAGTCCGTTGCTGTCTCTATCACGCTCGACAGCACAAGCGCAACTGTTACTGGCGATATTCCTTTTAGCGGAACTGGCACGACCAAGACCGCAACGATCGACCTGCTGAATAAGGCTTACAGCATCAATGTCACGAGCAACAACGTAACGACAAACTATATTGTTGCAGCCAGTATGCCCAAGGGCGATGTTGACATTGCGGATAACGATCCTCTGCGGATCACGTCGATTACGATCAACGGCGCTACCGGTGTCCCCGCCGCAACAAACGTGCGGAACCCGTATATGGGAAATATGACCCTCTGCGAAGAAGGCAAGTGGACATATATTACCTATAAAGTGGATGCGACCATGTCCAGCGCTCCTGCCAACCGCGCGGCTGTCCCGGCCACGATCTCGCTTCCTGACGGCACGACCGCTCCAACCTCCAACAGCTGCCTGAATGCTGACGGCACCTTGAAGCTCGACGGAGCACTGTCGAAGCTGCGGATCAGAAACGGAACAACTGACCGGTTCTACTATATCTTTGCCACTGACAGCACGAGATTCAATGTTACGTTCGGCATTGATTTTACCGAGGCCAAGGCATCTACTGAGTATGAAAATGACTCGGATGTTCGGGACGCCGTCGACCTGCTGGAATCGTATGCAATTGATTACTTTGGCGGCGACAGCAGTCTTTCCTACGGCACAATCTCTGTTGATTCCGGCGATACCGTCATGGATATTATGCGTGATTTCGCAGTTGCGAATGACCTTGGCGATGAAGTCCCCGAGGGCTGCACCTATATGGCGACGCTGAACGGCATCGGTGAATTCACATTTGGCCAGATGTCCGGCTGGATGTATACGAACACCCCCTATCGTGATAACGCCGGAAACGCGCTGTTCACCAGCTGGTTTACGCCGCCCATCGGCGCGGCCGACTATACCCTCTCTGAGGGCGATAATATCTGCTGGTTCATCTGCACAAATTATGTGCATCATCCCTGGCAGTAATCAGCAATACTCGCAATAATCGTAATACTGACATGACCTGACTATGACCCGAACGGGCTGGGAGGGCTCTCCCTCCCAGCCCATCCGGGCGCAATATGTCAGGCATGTCATGAGGAGAACATATATGGCAAGAATCAATCGAGGAATATCTCTGATCTTTTCCTTGCTTCTGCTTGTTTTACTGTTTCCCATGATATCCGTCCGCGCCGTTGACGCTGAAACAGCCTATCCATATATCACAGACTATCAGGCGACAAAAACTTCATGGCTGGTGCAGAAAGAATGGACCAATGAGGTCGGTGACGGGTCGGTCATAAAGGTGACGCTGAATAACTTTGCAGAACCGCAGGACGCAGCGGAACTTGGTTTGAACCTATCGGAGACCTATGGAAAAACCGTCTCAAAGGGCTATGTGATCGGCGAGATCACTGTGTATACCAAGGGTTTGGGCCTGACGACAGGTGGAAAAAAGTACGCGTCCTTCAAGCACACCCCGGTATACACACTTGAAAACGACAGCGGCGTAACGGCCAAAACACCTTCCGAAAAAGCTCTGACACTGGCCTCAGGTTTTATAAATAAAGCGGCATACAACAAGATCTTCTTCACACGCGAAGAAAACGGCGAAACCATCGCATACGGATACGCACTTACAATTGCAGACGGAAGTACGTTGGAAGCGCCGAAGTTTCCACATCTCAAGGAAATCAATGACACAGCCGTTTCATGGGAGGAAGGCGCGCTGTTTTCTGATACGCATACCGGAGCCTTCATGCAGGCTTCTCTGGAAACGCTGGAAGCGCCCGTTGCGGATCCGGAGGGCAGCACGACCTCGTTCAATATCGGAACGCTGGAGCTCTATGTCAATGGACTGCCTACAAATCAAAAGGGTGCATATTTTTCCGCAAACTATACGCTGGAAAATGCAGAGGACGCAACAATTTCTCCGGAGAATGGCGCAGCCTCAGCGCTGATTCCGGCAGCTGAGTTTAACGGCAGCAAGCAGAAGCTGGTGCTGACACAATCCGGAAAAACCTACGCATATACCGTCCGAATTCTGGACGGCGCGCCCAAGCCCACATATACACTGGACGCCAGCACAACATTATTGTGGGAAGAGCAGGGCGATAAGCCCTCAAACCGTGTGGGCATCGTAACGTTTACCAATGAAAGCAATATCGCGATCTTAAAGGCAGCCGCCGGTGACCGTGTGACGGCTACCGCTACACCGCGAGAACTGTCACCTTATGCATACCAATTCAAGGAATGGGTCGACAGCGCTGACACGGGCATTATTACAGATGAAAACAAGCACAGCGCCGCTATTACCTTTGATATGCCAGATTCGGCAGTCAACCTGTTCGCAGTATTTGAAGCTACAGGCACGACCGTTTCATGGCAGACAAGCGGCGGAAACGAAAGTATCATTCTCCATGTTGCAGGACTTACAACAGCAAAGTCTCCGAGAGTATTCAAAACAAATGCGACCATCAGTGCGGGTATGCCCACGGAAGAATGGCACGTCGGCTATACGTTTGTTGGTTGGAGCATACTTGTCGATGGCGTAGACCGGTCAAATGACAGTTCTGTTGTCACATATAAACCATCCCACGGTGACCCGTCATATGCTACCATTGCACAATTGACTGTTACAGGAAAAACCATGGAGATCACTGCAAAATTTTCTGCAAAGTCATTTGGTGCGGTGGAAGCCGTATCGGACGATGCCCTGAAAGGAACGGCAGCCGTCACAGTCGATGGCGATACAGCCACAAGACAGAGCGTTGTCTTTGAAGGCCAGACCGTCACGCTGACGGCCACGCCCGCCGATCGCTACAAGCTCGACCACTGGACGGTCACAGCCCCCGACGGCTCGGAGATCACGACCACGCCCGATGCATCCGACGCAAACAAGGCGACGTTCGTCATGCCTGCGCTTGAAACATCCGGCGGTACGGTCACGGCAAAGGTCTATTTCGTGCTCGACCCCAGTCAGGCCAGCGGCGAAAAGACGCTGAGTGCAGAGCTGCTCGCAGCCGACGGGTCGTCGCTCGGCGACAAGTGTGTCTCCAGCCGCGAGGGCAGCATGATCACGCTCACGCTCGCGCCCGATGTGGACACGT
>ULTU01042789.1_pt1 | contig 16668 bp, 13 predicted proteins | sample 1957861 | NCBI WGS metagenome assembly ULTU01 (sample SAMEA4835742, study PRJEB28245) | human gut metagenome | biome: gut microbiome; material: fecal sample | place: Denmark | collected 2008
ATTTACGAAACCAAAAAAGCCGATTACAAAAATGCGCTGTTCTATTATCAGATGGCAATGGAAATGGACTTTCCGGACGCTATCGAGAGAATGGCGGAAGCGTATCTCGGCGACGAACTTGGACTTGAAAAGGACGAGAAAACCGCCCTTAAACTTTTCAAACGAGCCGCGAAACTCGGCAACGCCGCCGCACAGTATAATCTCGGTATGGCGTATGCTTGCGGGTATTACGGAGTAACACCCGATAAAGATAAGGCACTTCATTGGCTGAAAAAGAGCGTCAAGGGCGAAAATCCTATGGCGTGTCTGCAAGTGGGACTTTATTACTACTACACCGTCAAAACCGAAGCGGCTTATAAAAAAGCCTTTTATTTGTTTACCGACGCATACAATCTCGGCGAGAACGAGGCGATTATCAATATCGGACTGTGTTATTTGCAAGGCAACGGCGTAAAAGAGGATAAAAAAGAAGCGGTTAAGTGTTTTAGGACTGCTGCCGAAAAGTGCAATTCGGGCGTTGCGTATCACAATCTCGGAATCTGCTATGAAAACGGATTCGGTGTGAGAAAAGACTATAAGAAAGCAATTGAAATGTACGGCAAAGCGGTCGAGAACGGCGAAAAAGCAGGACTTGAAGGAATTAAAAACGTTTACTTGAAAATGGGTAAAGATAAGAGTAAACTATGATTACGACTTCACAAAAGGCAAGACTTTGCGGTATAGCGCAACAACTGAAACCGATTTTTGAAATAGGTAAAAATGGTATCGGAGGGAAGGAAATTATCGACATTTCTATTGCTCTCGATTCACACGAACTTATTAAAATATCTGTTTCTCACGATGCGCCAAACGACGCCAAAACATTTTTGAATGCGATTTGTGCGCTTACAGGGGCAGAGCCTGTAACAATAATCGGAAATGAAGTGGTGATTTACGACTGCTCTTTATTGAGCGACACGAAACCGTGCCATATATTGCCCTTGTTATTTTTCAATCGTCCTTTCATTTCCGCGACTTTTTCTTCCGATAAAAGTCCGCCACCGTTAAATACACCCGTTGACTTTTGCAGGTATTCGAGCGCGGTTATTTTCCCCGTCTTTTTCCCTGCAACTTTACCTTCCGTCGTTATGTACTTATACACGTTCTCGCCGCCCGTCATATCGAAGAACGAACGTTCCGCTCTGTGGGCTTCCCTTTCAAGCCCGCTTGCTTTTCTTCCGAGTTCATACGGCGTATACTTTATATTCAGAATAATAGGTTGATTGTCCGTTTGTTTATTGACGAGGTTCAACTCTGCGACGGATTCGAAACGGTTATAAACAGTTTATACGAAGAAGAAAGATTTAATATTTTTTTAACGGGATCAAACGCCTTTTTATTATCTAGCGACCTTGCGACCTTATTCGGCGGACGCGTATTTGAAATAAGTTTATACCCGTTTTCTTTCTCCGAATATCTTTTATATTATCCGCAAGCCGACATCGACGACGCTTTTGACAAATACGTAACAACGGGCGGCATGGCAGGTTCTTATTTATATAGGAATTCCGCTGATTCGAGAAAATATCTGTCAAATATAGTTCGCACGACGATAACGAAAGATATCGTAACGAAATTCAAAATCGAAAACGAAGATTTACTCAATATGATCGTCGATTTTTTAATGGATAATATCGGCAGTAAAACTTCCATAAGAAACGTGGCAAATGCGCTTACTTCAAACACCTATAAAACGAACGATAAAACGTGCGGTGCTTATATAGATTATATTTGCCGCAGTTTTCTCTTCTACCCGTTCAAGAGGTACGACGTAAAAGGTAAGCGTTATTTAGAATCGGATAAAAAATACTATCTTGCCGATCTTTCTTTCCGTTATGCCGTTATCGGTACGAAAAATACCGACTACGGTCATTTATACGAAAATTTAGTCGCTATAGAATTATTGCGACGCGGATATGAAGTTTACATAGGGCAACTCGGAGAAAAAGAAGTCGATTTCGTTGCGGTAAAAGACGGATACAAAACTTATATACAAGTATGCGACGACATAAACCGTGAAGAAACTTTAAAGCGTGAAATCTCACCGCTCCTCGCAATAAAGGACGCTTATCCCAAAATAATCATTGCAAGAACAAAACACCCCGAAAGTCAGGTAGAAGGTATCAGAATAATAGATATAGCAAGGTGGCTTATTTCGCAAATTTAAAAATTTATTGCTTTTGCGAAATATAAAAATAAAAAACGAGCGTAACGCAAGGCTACGTTTCTTCCGCAATTAAACGGATAAATTCTAAAATAGAAAACTCTTTTATTAAAAATGCAACTTCCGACGAAATTGTTTCATATTATTGGGAATCGTTTATGGATAAAGGCGAACTTCCGGATTATCTCGACGTAGAAACAGAGTTTGTTATCCGCTCTATATGGCAGGATTTATTGCCTTTTCTTTATAGTTTTTACAGCGTAGGTGAATTGTGCCGTTATACTCTTAAATACTATCTTTTTAACAACGAAACGATGCTTTCGGATATTGAAAAATATCTCGATTCGGCTACCGAAAGCGAACACAATCATTATAACGAATACTACAAAAATAAACCCGAAATTATCGGCGCGGTATTCGCCAGGCTGACAAACGAAAGCAAATTAAGGCAAGCGGCAGGTTTTAAGTCGAGTGGTAAATTTTATAGCGGCTTATATTATACTCTTGAAAAAATAACTAATCGGCTGCACGTTACGCCGTATGAATTTTTAACCGAAAGGCTTTACCCGTTCGTTGCAAATTGGCGTAACAAACGTCTGAAACAATTTTATAAGCAACAACAATTAGAAACGAGTTCAAAAAGCAAAAATTCACTCCGAAAACTTTCCCCAAAAGTTTCCCCATTTGGGGGAAGATTCAGCCGTTTACTGCATTTGCTAAGCACGCCGTAAAAAGCAAAAAATCTCAGGTGAAACCTGAGATTTTGGTGGCTGGGGTGGAGAGATTTTCCTCTTGATATTTGCAAAGCAAATTCTGAAATTTAAGCCGATGCTTTGCAAATATCTTCGGTCATCGCTAAAAACAGTCCGCAGGACTGTTTTTCCGCCTGGCGGCGTCGCTCTTAGTTCAATTCTCTCTTTAACCGCTTCGCAAGTAAAACAAAAAGAACAGGCAAAAGCCTGTTCTTTTTGTTTGGCTGCGCAGGAATTGATATAGACGAACTAAAATCCGTTATAAAAGCAGACTTTTTCTCGTCTGCTTCGGATATAATCGCTCGCGTATTCTTTTTGGTTATACTATGCGGCTTTAAATCGTCGTCGAACCTGTAAGTTATTATAACTTTATCTTTACACAAAACTATTTCTCGTATAAACGAATTTATCAATAATTTTCTGCTTCGCGCGTCTTTCACTTCGTTTTTTATCATCAATTTCAAATAAGCTTTGATTTTATCTATGGTTAAAGTAACGTAAGTTCTTCTCTTTTCCTGGTCTATATCGAAATCGTATTGAGATATTTGCGTTTCGAGTTCCTTTAATCGCACCTTCGTTTGTTCGGTAATTATACCTTGTTCTATTGCGGCAATCAAGTTTTGCGACGCTTTTATCGCCGCGCCTCGTTTACTTTCAAGACTCTTTAAAACCGCGTCGTTTTTATTTGTCTCTTCGTGAACTTTATACACCGACTTTGCTATTTTAGTAACGACTTCATCGCTCGACAATAATTGTAACGTCGTGTTTACAACCAAATCTTCGAGTAGTTCCTTATTTACCGAGCACATATCGCACAAGGCTTTTTTACGCCGTCTTGCAAGACAAGCATAATATTGATATCTCGCGCCGGTGCAACTTGTTCCGCTTTCTCCGACCATAGCATTTCCGCATTCGCCGCACACAAGTTTACCCGTAAGCAAAAACTCGTACACGTTTTTCTTCGTCGCGGGCGCGTGCATATTTTGTTTGTGTATTTCCTGAACTTTTTCCCATGTTTCGTCATCTATAATTCGCGGAAAAATATTATCGTATACAACCCCGTAATGCGTTACTTTACCGACGTATTTACTGTTGGTTATTATTTTATACGCTTTGGACTTATCCAAATATTTACCCGACTTCATTCTGAAACCGCGTTCTTTAAGTTCGCTTATTATAGAAACTATCGTATATCCCTGCGCCGTTTTAGTAAACAACTCTTTCACCACTTCGCTTTCGATAGGATTTATTACGTTTTTCTTATCAACTACGTCATAACCGAACGTAACGAAACCGCCCGTGTTATTGCCTTTGCGATAACTTTCCTTTAAACCTCTATGCACCTTTTGCGATAATTCAGCCGAATAATATTGATTCATTCCCTCAAGCAAACTCTCCAAAATTATTCCCTCGGGCGTATCGGGGATATTCTCCATAGCAGACAATAATTTGACTCCGTTCTCTTTTAAAGTGTGTTTATGTATCGTAGATTCATACTTATTACGGGAAAATCTATCCAACTTATACACAAGAACGTAATTCCATTGTTTTTTAGAACTGTCTTTTATCATTCTTTGAAAGTCTGGACGCAAATCGTTCGTACCTGTCATTGCACGGTCAACGTAAGTGTCAACGATTAAAATATCGTTATTTCTCGCATAGTCGTTGCATACGCGTAACTGCCCTTCAATAGATTGTTCCGTTTGATTTTCGCTGCTATACCGAGCATATATAACTGCCGTTTCCATAATTAAACTCCTGTTTATTTTATTTAGTCTTTCGACGCGAAGCGAAATATCCGAAAACGGTGAAACCGTCAAGGGCGTTACAGCAAGATATCCTTCTATTTAATAGCAAAAAATTTATTGCATACGATACAATTCTACAAAGTTTAAGCGATAAATTTTTTACTTGACGGTACAACCGTTTTCGGATAACATACGCAGGCGAAAGACTATAATAAAATCTTTTTTAATCCGAATTTTACGCCGTAAACTTGCAAAAACTCTTCAACTTAAGATTAAAAAAAATAAAAATAAAAGGTGCAGTAAAACTGCAACTTTAAGGTGTAGAATATTAAGAAAACCACGGAGATATTTTATGGATGAAAAGGAAATAATAATAAAAGGCAAACCGAATTTAGATAAACTCGACAAAACCGAAGCGAAACATTTTTACTCAACGCTGTTAAGCGTTATTTTAGAATATTACGAAAAGACAGTTACCGACAAAACAAAATGAATTGCGCTTATATAAAACTTGTAAATACGACACCTAAAAAACTATTAAAACTTGTAACCTTCTATTTTTTTCGTATAATAAAGTACAAGGATAGCCGATATTCAAAAATACTTGACAAATTTATATCATTATGCTATTCTTTTACCGAAGATAGGATGCTATCTCAAACGCAACTTGATAAGCGATTTAAAATTAGTCGAGTTAAAAGCGGTGTACCCTACCGCAAGTGGGAGTTAAAGAAGTCGAGATCGAGTTTATTCTCGGTCTTATTTTTTACAGGGTGAAATAATAGTAAGGCTTTTTAAAACTTCAAAATGCGAAAAACAGGCGTAAGGAGGTATTCCCGAAATGTCAGATATAGTAATGTATCAAACTGAAGACGGCTTGACAAAAATAGAGGTAGAGTTTGAAAACGATACCGCGTGGCTTTCTCAGTCGCAAATGGCAGAACTTTTTCAACGAGATAGAACGGTTATTTCAAAACACATAAAGAATATTTTTGAAGAACGTGAGTTAGACGAAAAAAGCAACGTGCAAAATTTGCACGTTGCAAATTCCGATAAGCCCGTAATGTATTACTCTCTTGACGTTATCATTTCCGTAGGCTATCGCGTAAAATCAATTCGAGGCACGCAGTTTCGTATATGGGCTAACGGAATTCTGAAAGAATACCTTCGTAAAGGCTTCGCTATGAACGACGATTTACTGAAACAGGCAGGCGGTGGCGGATATTTCAAGGAACTTTTAGAACGTATTCGCGACATAAGGTCTTCCGAAAAGGTTTTCTATCGTCAAGTTCTGGACTTGTTCGCTACGAGCGAAGATTACAATGCGAACAGCCCCGAAGCGGCGAAGTTGTTTAAGGTTATACAAAACAAAATGCATTGGGCTACGCACGGACATACGGCGAGCGAACTCATTTTTGAAAGAGCCGACAGCAACAAGCCTTTTATGGGCTTAACCACATTTAAAGGTAAGCGCCCCACAAAAAACGAGGTTGATAACGCTAAAAACTATTTAACGGAAAAGGAACTCGGAGTGTTGAATCGACTCGTTTCCGCGTATTTAGATTTAGCGGAAATTAAAGCCTTGCGCGGTGAGAAAATGAAAATGCGCGATTGGCTCGTACAAATAGACACTTTTCTGACAATGACAAGAAGCGAGGTGTTAAACTCCGCAGGGACTGTCAGTCAAATCGAAGCGCAGGCGAAAGCTGAAGCGGAATACATAAAGTACAAAAATAAATCTATTGACGAATTGACCGCGGTTGAAAGAGACTTCTTGCTTTCGTTAAAACAAACTCAAAAAAAGTTAGAAAATAAAACAACTAAATAACGGGGTTAATTAAAAGCGAATCGGTTTTATAACCGACTCGCTTTTAACATATATAAGTATTTGAAATAAATTTATTTAATTCGTCTTTGACCGATTGCGGAGATTTTATTTTTATTCTTCCTTGAAATTGTACTATCCAGGCAAAGAACGGCGGACTTATTCTAACGGCAACTTTTATACGGAAATAATCTTTTTTTCTGTACGTTACATTTACGTCTTTTCCGAAACGATCTAAAATTTCGTCTATCAGACCGTTATCCACTTCAAGTTCGACTGTAAGCAACTCACCCGTAAACATTGAAAAAGTTTGTTTGCAATACTCGCTTAAGTTAAAATTCTCAAATTCTTTTACAGGTGTAATTTCGTCGTTTTCCGTTGCGGCATTTTCCATTCTATCAATACGATAATTAGACAAATCTTTGTATTTATCGTTATAACAAACAAGATAATAATTGTTGTCGTTTAAAACCAATGCAAGCGGATTAACGACGTACCTTGACTTTTCTTTGCGATACACCTTCTTTTTGTCAGCTCCGTAATTGAAATACTCAAATGAAATTTTGTTTTTTTGCTCTATCGCACGGCTAATCACGTCGACCGTATAAAAAAGATTTTTATTATCGTGTTTAACGGTATTATTACAAACGACGGTTTTATTAAGAATTTCCGCACCATTCTTCCCTGCCAACTCCGCAATCCTTTCGCAAAGTTCGACAGTCTTGTTTTCATTTATAAATCTCGCCGCCTGAACTGCATCCATTAAAACACGAAGTTCGGCTGTATCAAACTTTCTGTAACCGACATAGTAATAAAAACTCTTCTTTTTAAACGATTGTACTTCATAGCCCCATTTGTTTAAAACTTTTATATCGTTTATTAAGGCTTTTCGTTCGACTGCTATTCCGTCGGGTTTTAATCCTTCGATTATTTCCGCCGTAGACAACGGATTATTTTCGTCTGTTTCACGACGTAAAAAATCATACAGCGCAAGCAACTTTATTTTTTGTACTTCACTTCTCGACATTTGCTCTACCGTTATTACCATTTATAAAGCGCGCTATAAGTGCAATAACACAACAAATCGCGGCGCAGGCGATGAGAACGTAAAACACGACTTCCCAACCGTAATTATCGGCAATCAGACCTAACCCGTAGGAACTCAACGTACTCCCGACGTAACAACAGCCGTTAAGCACTCCCGCCAAAAGCCCCGCGTTCGCTTTATCCTTATAATAAAGCGGCAGCATACTCGTAATTATATTGTTCGTTCCCGACGTAAACAACGAAATTACCGACAGACATATCAACATAACCGCCGCCGAACTCTTTAAAAACAGAACGTTTACGACGAGCGCAAGCGTGGTAACGAGAAAAAACAGTCCGCAAAGCGATACGAAATTTTTTATATACTTATTGAAATATACCGCGAGGGCAGTTCCGAACACCGCAATAAGCGGCAGAAACAAAGTCAATAATATACTTAAATAATCGGGCGTGGCGTACAATTCTTTCAATATCGTAGGAATCCACACCGTTATACCATCTTTTTCCACGTTGGTAACGATTGCGAATATCGCCATTACGATTATCAACGACACAAACCCGAAATCGGCTTTCTTCTTTGTCGCTTCGCTATCGACTGTCGGCGCACTTTCGCGGTCTTTGGTATTCTGCGTCTGCGATATAGCCTTAAACGACAAAAACCATATAATTGCAATCGTCGGAAGCAATACGGAGGCAAGATAGAAAATCGCCTTATATACCGAAACCGCGGCAAATAACGCGCTTAATCCGTACACTGCAAAAGTGCCTACCGCAACCGTAGTTCCCATAATAACGACGGCTTTCGAGGTGTATTTGCTATCTAACGTTTCGGATAAAAATCTGATTAAAAGCGACCACAAAAACGACAACGCCGCGCCGTTGATAAGCCATACTATTTTGAGCCACGCAAAATCGGTGATTATCGTAAGCGTAAAATTACATACGGCGGATACGATAAGCGCTAAAAATATAGTATACTTAACGTTATATTTTTTGCACAGAAGTCCGTTTACGATTTGTCCTGCACCGTAGGCGAAGAAAAATGCCGTACCTACCGAACCGCTTTCGGCGTGCGCCACGCCGAACTCCCGTTCTATGAGTATAATATTCGCGTTATAGCCCAACTTACCCAAATAAGAACAAGTATAGACGAGCCAGCACACTGCTATAGCCAAAACGTTTTTATTCAACAATTTTTTTTCGTTCATTTTTTAATCATCATATTTTAACGGCATATTTCATCTGTACTATAAAATATGCCGCCTGTTATTTTGCTTTTTCGTCTTTGTGCCTGCAAGTATTGCCGTTTACACTCGTATCGTCGATATAGATTTATTTCCGTATCAATTCATATCTCTCAAGCAATCGAGATAAAACGCCCAGTCTTCACGGCTGAAAAAATGAACGCCTTTACGAACAAAAAACGATATTTCTCCACCGACATTCTTTTCTCCGATTTCAAGCATTTTTTTCCGCTCGCATAGCCCTTTCATGTCAAGTTCTTTATATGCAATACTTGCGGCCTCGGCGCATAAATATTGCGCGTCGGTATCTGCCCATTCATCCTCGCTTGCAGCGACAATCATAACCTTTCTCGGTGCCACCGCCGCCATAAGATAGTGTTGGTCGAACGGCATTTCGTTTTCCTTGTTTGCATAATGCTTAAAATGTTCGGTAAACCAAAACGGAAATCTTTGAGTAATAAAATTGATGGTCTCGCCTTTTTTCTCTCGTGATATAGCCGCACCGCAACAGCCCGAACAGTTTACCATACACCCCGCAAAAATCTCGTATTGAGCAGCAGCGAGAAGCGCCGTTTTCCCAAGCCGAGAATGTCCTGCAACGAATAACTTTTCTTTGCTCGTATATCCTTGTTTCAGAAGATAATCCCCAACAATTCTCGTAGCATAAGCCCAAAGTGAAAGTTTTCCGGCTGCGTATTCGTCAGATCTGTCTGTCAAGACGGCGGCGATTCCGTTTGAAAAATCGCCGTCATCGGTTGTAATTTCATTATAATAAAGATGCACTACCGCAATTTCCCCGTCCATAAGTTCTTCAACAGGGCAATACTTTGCAGGCAAATCTTTCATAAAATCGATTTGAACAACAAAAAACGGATTCTTTACTCTCGTCGGGATAAACATATCCGCGACAAACGAAGAACTCTTCCCGTTCTTTTCAATCACAAACTCAAGTGCTGTATGTTTAGATTTGCCGCAAAAAAAATATCCGTGAGCATTATCAAAACTTTCGTTTGTAACATCGTTTACGGTTATATTAACACCTGTTTCGTCAACAACACCGTACTCTTCGCGCATGATAACGTTTAAAGTCTCTTCACGCTGAAATTTTCCGTTTTTTCTGACAAAATCAGGCAGTTTGAAATCCGATTTATACTTTTTCCCTATTAAAACCGATTTAAATTTTAAACTTTCCATATCTTAAAATAACCTCGTATTTCACACCGGTTTACTTCAATTCGCAGATGTTCTCATTAAGATCTTTTAAAAGCAACGCAATTACCGGATTTTCTTTAAGAAGATTTATAGTAGTTATAACTACAACTTCTTCGCCGATTCGCTTGAACGACATCAATTCTTCTCGGCCCATATCTACACCGCTATATTTAGGTTTCACTATCAGCGGAGTAAAACCTTCCGACGTAAACGCATTATTCGCGGTATAATTAATCATATCTGTATTCTTATCGTAAAGCCAACGCAAATCATCCTTTTTGATATCTTTAAAAATACCGGTTTCAGGAGTTTCTACGAAATAAACGCCCCCCGCATACATATCGAATACTTTTACTTTTTCACCGCAAATTTCCTGTTCTCCACGAGTTTTAAGTTCGATTATCTTCAATTTTCCGTTCGGCACGTACTTTATAGGCGCAAAAACTTCTATTTCTATTTCATTTACGCAGTTAAGGCTTTTATTATTATCATCGACGTAATAAGAGCAAACTATAAATTTTTCACGGCTGTTTACGCTTTCCACCGTAAACGAAACCGTATGAGCATAAATCGAATCGCATGGATTGCATGAAATATATTTCTCACCGAAAAACACGGTTTTCCCGACCGAATTTTTAACACAATAGACTATTTTCCCGCTTGTTTGTAAATTCGTATCGTTGCAAATATAATTTTCTATTTTTATTTGTTCACCGGCAAAATAGGTATATCTATCTGTTCTGAAACTGGTAATTACAGGTTTTAGAGCATTTCGATAAGCGAAATACGCAGATTTTGGCATTCTTTCGCAATCCATAATCGCTTTCATCCACCCGGCCGGCCATGCGTCTATAAATAAATGTACTGCAAATGAAACATTAAGAGGATCCCGACGGAAAAATTCCGTCATAAATTTTACCGCAAAAGCCTGATAATTTCGGCTCTTCTCAACCCAATCTACCATAGATGTTCCGGCAGAATAAAATGCACAATAGTTAGTCCCCGTTTGCGCATACAAAATATCATTCGGATCAAACGGTTCTTTAATCCATTCTTTCGGGTACCTGCGTTTCATCAAATCTACAGTATCGAGACCTTCAACACCAAACTCGCCGCATCCGTAATACCAATTTTTTTTTATTGGCAACCAATACCCTTTATTAAATTTGTGAAACAAAATGGCATGGTTGTTGTACCACATATTATAGACATGGTTATCCGGCAAATCGTCGCATGGCGGATCATAATCGCCGTCCACGGATTTTATAACCCTGTCGGGATTGGAAATATAAACGACCGCTTTGCAAGCATCGAAAAAAGACTGCATTTCGGGGCGCGTCATATGTCTGTGCGGTTCGCCTCTACCGTCTGCAAACGGCTCATTGATAAACGTATCGACGATAACGCAGGCATGGGACCGCACGAGCCTTTCCATTTCCTCGGCTTGACGAACCCCCTCTGCAAATTTATTTTTGCGCATTACTCCGAAAAGCGGTAAATCAGATTGCACCATAAGGCCAAGCATATCACAGTAATCGTAAATCTCTTCCTGAACAGGTCGCTGAGTTATACGCAAAAAGTTCATATTACAAATTTTTGCAAGCAATATATCGTCTGCAAGTTGATTAAAATCACCGCGCATCACATCTTGCTGTTCAAAGCCCATGGTATTCGCGCCGCGAAGTTTTATTTTTTCGCCGTTTAAAAAGAACGCTCCCTTTGTTTTACTTTTCAAATCTTGCGAGAAAGTTCTCACTCCGAACTTACGCGTTTTTATTTGTTCGGATTTTCCGTATTTTAGCGCAACGACCGCCCTGTACAGCCACGGTTTTTCGTTATTCCACAAACGCGGATTATCTATTTTAAACGCAAATTTAAACACATTGAATCCGTGTCTTATATAAACGTTTTCACCGACGTCCAATTTCAGACCTTTGAAAACCTCATCGGAAAAGTTATAGCCGAAAACGCTCAACTCAAATTGAGGCTTAACGTCTTCGTAACCGAAATTATACGCTTCTATCCACACCTCGTTTGAATAATCCTGCAAGGTACGCACGAAAATATCGTCAATAACAACCGCAGAACTCTCTTCTATGTAAACGTCGCCGAAAATACCGAACCCCGCCGGGCAATGGTGCCATCCGAGATAGGGATCGTCCCATCCCGGACCCGTACAAGCATAAAGTTTATCGCCTTGCACTTTTTCTCCGTTTAATTTCCGCTCGTTCCCGAGATAAGTAAAATCGTTTTTAACAACTACTTTAAGCGCATTTTTACCGTCTGTAACTTCATCGGTTATATCGAATTTAAACGGAGCAAAAAAACCCTCGTGAGAACCGACGAATTTATTGTTTACAAAAACTTCCGCGATGTAATCAACCGCCGAAAAAACGACACGATAATGCCTATTTGCTTTTTTATGCAACGTAAACGTTGTTTCGTAAACCTTTTGCGTATTACCCGTAGGTCCGCCGTAATCGGGAATTTTAACGATTTTGCCGTTCACCTTAAATTGCGGTATTTTCTTGCGCTTAACACCCTTTTCGTCTATCGGGTTTACGTCGAGTAAAAACGGACGATACTCTTCTCGCATAGCATCAAGTTCTGCATATAATTCTTCCGCGGTAGACATTTCGCGCGGGAAAACGACTTCTTGCGATGACGCGTTCAGTTCTATAATTTTTTCGTTAAAGGGTTTTGGCGTGCGTTCATATAAGTCTTCACGCTTATTGATTTTTCCGTTTGCTATCTTTATAAATTGATCCATATCACTTTACTATTTTTATTGCGGCGTAACAATTGAAATCGGTTATATCGAAAACGACTTTGCCGTTTTTATATTCAAAATTAACGTTCATGCCGTTTGAGAGAACGGCTTGCGGATTCGGGATTCTGATTTCGACGCCGACTTTCGATAAAGTAACGATATCCTCGACTACTTCAAGCATTCCTTTACCGCTTCCGCGAACAATCGTGTTGGCATAAACAAGATGTAAAACGTAATAATCGCCTTTATCGCAGAGCGTAACCTTTCCCGACGACGGCAAAGACGTCGTTATAACCTTATCACCTTTTATAAGTCGGTCTATAAGTCGATTAACAAGCGTTTTACCCGTCAGCCCGCCGTCCGTATAATACAAATCGAACAAATCGGTGCAAAGCGCGATTCCGTTTTTACCCTCGGTAATTGCGGGCGAAACTTTATTATAATCGCACGGCGTTTGCAAGTGCGAACAGAATTTCTCACCCTCACGTTTAAAGTAAGGCGAGATTTTTTCACATAAAACTTTTCCAGTAGCAGTAATATTATACGCTTTACCATATACCACAAGAGGTACGCCGTTGGCAACCGGCAACTCGTAATCTGCTTTAAAATAACAAGGCGTAAGTTCGTCCTCTCCGATAACTTTGCAGCCGAGATCCACCCCGATCTTTTCTAATGCATCGACCGTTTTGCCTACGGCTAATATTTTTCCGCCGCCTGCGGTATAATTTTTGATTTTTAAAGCAAGTTCTTCGCTCAAATCGCAATCCCCGCCTATTACGATAAACGGATATTTATCGGAAATTTCTTTTTCATCGATCACGTCAAAAAGGTATTTCCCCTCGAAAAACATTCTTGCCGCGCCATATCTTCCACCGCAATCCACAGGCGTAAATAATGCAAATTCGGCAATAAATTCACCGCCGGACAAGGCTTTGTATTTATTAAAGAACTCACACGCTTTACCGATAATTTCATAGGTATAATCATCGATTTTACCGCTCGGATGAAGTTGGTCGCCTACAATCATCCCTGCACCGAAAGCAAGATCGAGCGCCGTTTCGTATATAAGCGCGGACGGATATTTATATCCGCCGAATTCACCCCAACCGCGATGAAACTTACCGGTCATACCCAGATACTGTTTTCCTTGACGACGCATATACGACACAAGTGTAGGAAAATGATCATACCCCCAGCCGCCTGTAGGAAGCGATTCCAATTCCAGACGATTACAAGCGTTGATTTTGGCGTAAGACCCCACGTTAAAATCCGAATTATGAAAGACCGTTGTTTCGGGACATATCTTCTTAACTGTTTCGTTTATTACCTTGTAGTAATGATTCAACGTATCGTCGGCTTGTTTTCGAACGTCTTTTTCGTCATCGGGATTAAGCCCTTTTTTCTTCATATCTGCAAGACAATTTTCGCAGAAACACGGATAGTTGCTTACAATATCGAAAAACACTCCTGCGGGATGATATTTTTTAACCACCTCTTCGGTTTGCGCTTTCAAAAGGTCTAAATAGCCGTTATTAAAGCATAAACGACGGAATCCGTCCGAGGGTTGTGTCTCTCCTTTTTTATATACCTGTATCCATTCGGGATGACTCCTTGCGATATATTCATCGTATCCCGCAGAAATATATATTCTCGCCTCCACACCCGCTTTCTTACAAGCCTCCAACTGTTCGTCTAAAAGGCTGCCCTTCATATGCGGATGCACGAAGAATTTACTGTCTTTATAGTAAAAACAGCCGTGATGGCACTTTGCAAAAACTGTTATAGAAGTAAGTTTCGCTTTTTTTAAAGTTTCTGCAAATTTGTTCTTATCAAATTGTTCACCAACATTCTCTATAAGTTCCGAAGTGTGAAAATCAAGGTGTACGGCGCGATCGTCAATCGTTTTAATTTTATCAGTCATTTTCGTAAGTTAATTTATGCCTCGCCCGCAAAAGTCGAGCGAGACATATGTCTAAGTTTTAATTATAATTATGCATTTTTTAACGTACCGCGAATTTCGGTGCAGTATACAACCCATTCGGTTTCATTCGTATGGTCGTTAGTGAGTCTGAATCCTCCCCACGAACCCCACAAAATACTATCAAGACTGTTGCTGCCATAGCACGTTTCGTTAAGGTTATCTTTAGTCGCTATCACTCTTCCGCCCTCGTCCGTTACCGTAGCAGTCCACTTATCCGTCGTTTCATCACGAATGAGCGTGTAATACCACCAAGTCAGACACCCTGTTTTATTTGGGTTCATTGTATTGTAATAACATATACATCTATCCGTCATTATCGCAAAGCGTATTTCGGAATAGTCTCCCGTTACGTTCTTATCAGTTAACGCCCTGTCTATCCACCCTGCGTTATCGATATGCCAGGTCGATTTATAAATTTTCTCGAAACCGGTTGCATAAAGCGCGCCGTCCGCATTATCGGAGGGAAGTTCGCCGAGTTTTATTTTATCTTCATCGAAAAGCATCAGGTCTGCGGAATCTGCTTTTATTATTTCTCCGATAGGAGCAACTTTCCTTCTTTCATCGGTTCTGTCGGCGCGGATTTCCGTCGCATACAAAACAGTTGCATCAGAAGAACATATATATCCTTCATTACCATTTCTGTTTCCGTAAAGAATAGTAGACAACGCGTTCGCTACGTACATTCCGTCGTTTCTGTCTGCCTTAAAACCTTTTGCCTCTACGAGGAGCTTGCCGTCTTCGTCGTTAACGGTTACATCCCATGTTTCTCCGTCTGCATTATGCGTAATACGGAATATCATCCATTTTTTGCCGTTATATTCTACTTTTTCCTTACTTGTTTTACCCAAAAAGAACGTTCCGTCGGTTTTTAACGCAAAGTATACCGTTTTATAATTAGTCAAATTAAGCACGGAATACAACATATTCGATCCCGTAATTTTAGTTGTCGATTTATGAACTTTAGTAAAACCGACGGGGGCGGCAACCTCCGTAGTCGGAACGGCATAGGGATTGCTTCCGTTCGATAACGAACTTATCTGCAATGCCGAAGCGTCTACCATCGCTCCGTAATTTACTGCGGTAAGCGTCATATTTCCCTGTGCAACCCATTCGGAATTCCATTTGGTGCCTTTTGACGTTTTCCATAAAAGGTATTGATCCGTCTCTTTAAGCGTAGGATAAGTAAGCGTTTCGCCGTAAGCAAGCGTCTGGTCGCCTATTTTTGTTCCGTCTGCGTTTTTATAAGTTATTTTAACGTTGTTTACGATATAGTCGTCCGCTCCGCTTACGTCGCTATCCCTTGCGGCTTTCGCAACGTCGGTTAAAGAATTAGCCGAAGATATCGCCGTCCATTTGCTGACGGTTGCTCCGTTGTCGGTATAAGTAAGGCAAGCCTCGGCTAAAAGTTTTACCCCGTAATTGTTTGCGGGAAAGTCATAAATATAGGCGTAAGCCGTTTTATACTCTCCGTTTTCGCCCTCGTTCGTCCATTCGCCGACGAGTTCGACCGACTGCGCCGCAACGGCACCCGCGTTAAGGTGCGCCCCGTCTTCGTAAAACATCTGCGGCAATACGTAAACCGTAACTTTAGCGTCGGTTTTATTTAAAAGGTCGGCTTTTGCGTTTATTTTAAATCTTACGCCCGTTTCCTTTGCGTCGTTTTGCAGGCGGATACCTATACTCGCCACTTTAAAATCGTCGGCGGTTTCGGCGGCTTGCGCTTTTTTGTTTGCGCCAAACGTTATACAAGCCAAAGCGAGAATCGCCGCAAATGCCGCGCAAAGCATATACTTTATAATTTTTTTTGCTTTATTCATTTTATATCCATTTTCTCCTGTTTTTTTTTGTTTTTGTTTTTACTCGTTATCAAAACTATCCATAACGTT
>ULTU01022676.1_pt1 | contig 16653 bp, 14 predicted proteins | sample 1957861 | NCBI WGS metagenome assembly ULTU01 (sample SAMEA4835742, study PRJEB28245) | human gut metagenome | biome: gut microbiome; material: fecal sample | place: Denmark | collected 2008
CTATCTAATACACCGGTCATCTAAAAATTCCAGTTGCGCAAGCGGACAAAAAGCCCGCTCGCGCAAAATCTTACTTCTTGATTATCTTCCATGCTTTCGCTGATGTGCTTCCATCTCTTGCTGTATCGCTGGTATCTATTTGGAGCATAGAGCCCAGAGAAACTAGCGGACGGACCCCACCGCTGTTGCTACGCGGGTAACTATCCGAATAGTACAAGTAAGTCGCGCGAACGTAACTACTGCCAGCATTGCGCACACTGAAGCCCTCACGAGACGAGTTAAGGTCAACACACGGCGAAGCCAGCCAGCCATAAGAACTTCCTAAAATACTTCCGACTGTTGAATTCTTTGAACTTGGATTGTAGTTATAATACGTTTTCGTTACATACACTGGATTGTCTACTCCAGGTGTTCTATACGTAAATCCATCACTGTCTGTTTTTCCTCCACCATCACTTGTATAAAATTTTGCTGTGCTATAATCACATGCTGCCTTTGTGTACGTCTTACCATTATATTCTATCGTTGTCTCTCCTTCTTCAAATGTTGTTCCATATGGGTAATATGCATATCTTGTTGTTGGTTCACTTGGCGTATAATTACATGCTTTATTTAAATCTTCTATTGTCATACTTCTTGCTGTTATTCCTAAGCTACTATTACTATACAGAGCTTTACATATATTATTTAATTCTGTTGGTCCTCTGAAATATCCTTTTATGCCGCTCAAATACATTTTATCATTCTTCTCACCGGTTCCATCATTAACAATTCCATTTGTTGTTAGTAATACTTCGCCTGTTTCTGTATTCTTATATAGTACTCTCCAGTCTTTTGTTTGCGTTTTAAATGTTTGAGCTGGTGTATATCCTGTATTATTTGTATCTGTTGTATATTCAGCTGTGTCTGGTATATATTCTACATAGTCTCCTACTTTTACTTTATCTGCTATTGTTGGTACTTTATAATTTGTTACACTAACCTTATGTGTCTTCGTTTTTCCACTTGCATTTGTTAATGTAAATTCATAATCTCCATTTGTTGTTACTGCATAAGGCAAGCTTGGTGTTACTGTTACTGGTGTTCCATTTTCACTTGCATCAAAGTTTATATATAAAGTAGTTCCGTCTGTTACACTTGTTCCAGCATCGACAGTTCCTGCTGTATCTGTAGTTACCTTTACATTAGTAACGGTCATACTACTTTGTATTCCATCTGTTAATTGTGTATCTCTTCCATTATTTTGTACATCTAGTAATGTAGAATATATTTTTCCGTTTGATTCAAAGCCTGGGCATAGCACTACACTACCGACTTGCGTATGGTCATCTATATCTTCGACTGCCACTCCCCAACTTCTTCCCTCGTAATTAGGAAGTGTCATTTTTACCATTCCATCTTTACTTATTGGCACTATTCCTGTACCTGTTAAATTATCTCTATTAGTCTCACCTGTCGCAACAGCCTCATAAAATTGACTCTTAGTCCAAACCTCTCCTGCTACAGACTTTTCAGTATAAAACCCATAATACGCTTGGTCCACAGCAGTCTGTACATTATCTATATCACTTATAACCGCAGATAACTGCGCCTTTTCCGGCGTCCCCATTCCGCTAAAAATTACTATCGCCGCTAATATAATTATTACTATAATCGTAATAATCAAACTTATTAGCGAAATACCTTGTTTTTGCTTTTTCATTTGCACTCATTCCTTCCATACCATATCTTATAAAAAGTATACCATTGCTCAAAACACATTTACAATACTTGTAACACAATTTTAATATTTTTCTCAAAACAGAGAAATAAAGCAAAATATTATCTAATGGGGTGAACAATTCACTGATTATTTTGCTTTATTTAGGGCGAACTTTTCATTGGTTATTGACAACATTTTCTTTTACAGTTTAGAATTAAAAAGGTGGTAAGGTCTGATAATACTTTTAGTAGCAATTTCTGTCAAGGTGGAGATGGCGCCAGCCATACTACCTTGACAAACCTTGCGGATAAAAGTTTTATCAGACCTTACCACCTTTTTAATTCTAAACTGCAAAACTTTTATTCAAGCTCAAACGCCCCAGTATATAATTGATAATACTGACCTTTTTGTTCGATTAAGAAATCATGCTCTCCTCTTTCAATAATCTTTCCATGCTCTAAAACAATGATTGCCTTTGCATTTCTTACAGTAGACAATCTGTGTGCTATAACAAACACAGTTCTACCATTCATAAGCTTATCCATGCCATCTTGTACAATCTTTTCAGTTCTCGTATCTATACTTGATGTGGCTTCATCTAGAATCATAACAGGTGGATTATTTATAGCAGCACGTGCTATTGAAAGAAGCTGTCTTTGACCTTGAGATAACTGTGCTCCATTTTCAGTAAGCATCGTATCATATCCATTTGGAAGTCGCTCTATAAAGTCATGTGCATTTGCAAGTTTTGCTGCCTCTATAACTTCCTCATCTGTTGCATCTGCTTTTCCGTATTTAATATTTTCCTTTATAGTTCCAGTAAATAAGTTAGTATCTTGAAGCACCATTCCAAGAGAATGTCTTAAATCATCTTTCTTAATTTTTGTAATGTCTATTCCATCATAATAAATCTTTCCTTTTTCAATTTCGTAGAAACGGTTTATTAAGTTAGTAATTGTAGTTTTACCAGCACCAGTTGCACCAACAAATGCTATCTTTTGACCTGGTTTTGCATATAGACTAACATCATGTAATATAGTCTTTTCTGGCTCATAGCCAAAGTCAACATCTTTTAATTCGATATATCCTCTTAATTCAATATACTCAAGTTTTCCATCATGATGTAGATATTTCCAAGCCCATTTGCCTGTATAACTATCAACTTCTTTAATTTCACCTTTTTCATTTATTTCAGCATTAACTAAAGTAACATATCCTTCATCAAGCTCTGGTTTTTCATCCATCATGTTAAATATTCTACCTGCAGCCGCTAAAGCCATGATTATTGAGTTAAATTGATTCATTACTTGCGTTATTGGTTGGCTAAAGCTTTTAGTTAAGTTTAAGAAAGAAACTAAAGTTCCAACCATAGCTGTTGGATTACCTGATGAAAGTGCTATCAAACTTCCAACAACAGCAACTGAAACATATTGCAAATTTCCTAGATTTGCGGCGATTGGCATAAGTGAGTTTGCAAATCTATTTGCATTATACATATCCGAATTAAGTTTTTCATTTAACTCATTAAATTCTTCTATTGTCTTATCTTCATGAGTAAATACTTTTATTACTTTCTGACCATTTATCATTTCTTCTACATATCCATTTACTGCTGCAAGAGAATTTTGTTGACTTATGAAAAATTTCGAGCTTTTGCTAGCTATTGTTTTTGTTACCAAAATAGTAAATGCAGAAAAAGCAAATGTAAATAATGATAATATCGGGCTTAAAGCAATCATAGAAATTACTGTTGAAACTATTGTAACACTAGATGAAATAAGATTTGGTAATGATTGAGAAATCATTTGTCTTAAAGCATCTGTATCGTTAGTATAATAGCTCATTACTTCTCCATGAGTATGTGTATCAAAATACTTTATAGGAAGTGATTGCATTTTATCAAACATTTCATTTCTAATATCACGAAGTACACTTTGAGCTATAATCGCCATAAGTCTGTTATAAACATAAGTGGTAACAATTCCTATTCCAAACAAAATTCCAATCTTTGCAACGAAACTTACAAGTCCTGTGAAATCCGGATTCTCTGTGCCAATAAGTGGAGTTATATACTCATCAATTAGAGTCTTTAAAGAAACTAATCCTAATACACTTGTTATAGAACTTATAACAATACAAATTACTACAAAAGTAAATTGAACTTTATATTGTTTTGTTATATACGAAAACAATCTTTTAAATGTTCCTTTTTCTATTTTAGGTTTTGGTCCGAACATAGCAGAATGCCTTCCTGCTGGGCCTTTCATCATTGGTTTAGACTCTGATTTATTTGCCATCACTATCACTTCCTTTCGTTTGTAATTCGTAAACTTCTCTATAAATTTCATTTGTTTTTAGTAATTCTTCGTGTGTTCCAAATCCACTAACTTTACCACCATCCATAACAATAATCTTGTCTGCATCTTGAACCGAATTTACTCTTTGAGCAATAATTATCTTAGTAGTATCAGGAATTTCCTCTTTAAAAGCTTTTCTTATAAGAGCATCTGTTTTAGTATCAACAGCACTTGTTGAGTCATCTAAAATTAATATTTTTGGCTTTTTCAAAAGAGCTCTTGCAATACAAAGTCTTTGCTTTTGACCACCAGATACGTTTGTACCACCTTGTTCAATATGCGTGTTATATCCATCTGGAAACGCTTTTACGAAATCATCTGCTTGTGCAAGTTTGCATACTCTTTCAACTTCTTCATCACTTGCATTTTCATCTCCCCAACGAATATTTTCGCTAACAGTTCCACTAAACAAAATATTTTTTTGTAATACGCAAGAAACTTCATTTCTTAAAGTTTCGATATCATACTCTTTAACATTTTTTCCACCAACTTTAACTATGCCTTCCGTTGCATCATAAAGTCTTGGAATTAGATTTACAAGTGAAGATTTACCACTACCTGTGCCACCTATAATGCCTATAACTTCGCCTGATTTAATCTTTAGGTTAATATCTTTTAAACACTCTTTATCTTTATCATTTACATAGCTGAAAGATACATTATTAAATTCTATACTTCCATCTTTTACTTTAGTAATAGGCTTTTTGGGATTTTTTATATCTGGCACTTCATCTAAAACTTCTACAATTCTCTCTGCTGATGCTTTCGCTGTTGTAAGCATAAGAGTAATCATTGCAACCATAAGCAAACTTGATAAAATTTGAATAGAATACGTCATAAGTGTCATAAGTTCACCAGTTGTAAACTCTGTCATTCCAGAGCTTACAATAATTTTGGCACCTAACCAACAAACAACAAGTGTAGTACCATACATAGCTGTTTGCATTATTGGTGACATGAAAGCAATCATCTTTTCAGCCTTTACAAAATTGCCATGAATTGTATTTGAAACTGTATTAAATTTATTTTTTTCTTCATCTTCAAGTACAAAAGACTTCACAACTCTTATTGCACTTACGTTTTCTTCTACAACATTATTTAACTTATCATATATTTTAAAAGTTTTTTGCATGATAGGATAAGTTTTTAAAATTATAAATGCTATTCCTGCACCTAGAAGCGGAATTACAACTAAATATATCATAGAAAGTTTTGCACTTATGTTTATTGCAGCGATTAACGAAATTGCAAACATAAGTGGTGCTCTAACTGTTATTCTAATTAGCATTTGAAATGCTTGTTGTACGTTTGTTACGTCAGTAGTCAAACGAGTTACTAAACTTGCTGTTGAAAATTTATCTATATTTGCAAAAGAAAAACTTTGAACTTTATTATATAGTTCTTTTCTCAAATTTTTTGCAAATCCAGCTGAAGCTTTTGCTGCAGTAAAACCATTTGTCGCACCAAAGAAAAGTGACAAAAGTGCTGCGCCAACAAGTTCTATGCCAAGTTTATATACTTCACTCATCTCGCCTGCATAGACACCTTTATCTATCAAATCTGCCATGATTAAAGGAATTAAAACTTCCATCACAACTTCCAAAGCAATTAGAACAGGTGTAAGAATTGTAGGTAATTTGTATTCGCCTATAAATTTACTTAATTTTTTTATCATTGTTTTATCCTCCATCTTAATTTTTACAATCGTCTATACTTTAATTCTTTAAATTTCTACTATCAATAACTTTTTGCAGTAATCTTGTCAATTCCTTTTTCTCGTCTTTATCTAATACCGAAAACATTTCTTTTTCAACATTATCAGTAATCCTCTTTCCCTCTTCAATTATCCTAATTCCTTCATCAGTAATTAAAACACTTTTATAGTTAGGACCCTTACTACTCTTTTCTCTTTTCATATATCCCTTTTTCTCAAGCCTAGAAATTAGTCCTGTGACAGTTGGGTTTTTAAGATTTAAATCTTTTTCTAAATCAACTTGATTAACTTCAATTCCATTTTTATTTTTTATATATGTATAAACTAAAACTTCCATCTGCGAACGTGTGACATTAACAGATATCATATTTTCATTAATTTGCTGATCAAACATCTTATTCAAATGTTTGATCAGATTACCTAAAAGACAATTTATCACAACTTCCACCTTCTTTCATAGCTAGCTATATAGCGCACTATGATAGTATAGAAAAATTATGTACAACTGTCAAGCAATTGTACATAATTTACAAAATTTTCATATTCTACTTATCATATAAATCCTTAATTTTTCAGTAATACATTAGCTAAACAAGAGCCGATAGTTACCCTATCAGCTCTTTATCTATTAAACAATATATTCTACTTTATTATCGTTTTTTGTTCTATGCATCACAAACAATCCACGGAACGCAATAACTATATCCTCCAATCCAACCACCATAAAGTTTATGATATTCAACCGTTTCATCACTAAAAAAGAAAAACTTTCTATCAAATATGCATATTGGCATAGAATTTCTAATTTTAGCAATAATTCCTTTATCGTCACTTAAAAGTTTTTCACTATTTTCATAATAAGATATATCAATACTTTGGTACTGTGGAAAATCTTTTATAAAATAGTATAGTCCTCTTATATCATGAATCCATTTCCAAGCTTGATTAACAGGCATTCCGCAGCTGATAAGTTGCTTCATTACTGTACCCAAATATGCACTATGTTCATACCTAGAACCAATACGACTTCTTTTCTCCTTACAAAATTTTTTTGCTACTTTATTCCAAAACTGATATGACGCATAATATTTCTGCTTCGAGTTTTCAAAACCAATTATTTTACCATCTACATCTGACAAAACTGGTGGAGTTTTTGAACAATAAAAATCTTTAATATTAGAAGTAATCACATAATAAAAATCATCCCATAGTCTCCGTTCAAATTCATCTTGTGGTTTATGATTCATAAACGTATCTTTAAGTGATAATTTAGATGCCTCAACAAGGAAAAAATCATTCTTGATATCGACCATCTTTTTTCCTCCCTTTCTATTGCCAAAGAGTGCTCCAATTCCTTACACACGTTCATAATAGCATATTTTGCCTAAAAAATCAACTTTTATTTCCCAGTATATTCTTTTCCAAGCCTATATCCCTCTTCATAAAGCTCATCTACCTTGTCTGAATCTAATAGCCCAATGTCACCAGTTTCTATAGATAAAACTTCATCGCATCCATTTATTTCATATTTAAAAAGTTCATTATTCAAATATCCAAGTGAGCAATCCAGTACATTTATTAAATTTTTGCAACAATTCTTTTTGCCTTTTCCTTTAAATACAACTGTCATAACTTTATCCGCACCACAATTTTTCATAACTTTCCAAGGAACGTTTTCTCTTATTCCGCCATCAATAAGTTCTGTATTATCCCATTTTACCGGTTCAAAAACTCCGGGATAACTACAGCTTGCTCTAACAGCTTTTGCTATATCTATATCATTAATTAAAACTAAATCATCTCTAGACATACATTTAGTATTTGTAAAAATATATGTACTTCCATTTTTCAAATCCACACTACTTATATAAAGAGGAAAATTTATATCTCTTATATTTGCAATTCCTTTTTTCATACACATTTTCTTAACGTACTCTTCTAGTTTTTTACCAACAGTCAGACCTGTTATCGCAATTTCATTTTTAAAGATTAGTCCATAGATTAATTTAAAAATATTTTTTAAATCAACGTATCTTATATCTTTTGCGTATTTTTTAAAAAACTTATAGATTTCATCTGCATTATAGCCAGCCGCATATAAAGTAGCAACAATGCTTCCAGAAGAAGCTCCCGAAATCATATCAATTTTTACATTGCTCTCTTCTAAAGCCTTTATAACCCCAATATGTGCAGCACCTTTTATCCCACCACCAGACAAACAAAGACCAAATTTCATATTTTTTCTCCCTTAACCTCTAAATATTATCTGTCATTTTTCAAACTCTTGACTTAGTTTGTTTATTGCTTTTGTCTCAATTCTAGAAACATATGAACGAGAAATTCCAAGCATCTTTGCAATCTCGTTTTGAGTTTTTGCCTCTTTTCCATTTAGCCCAAATCTAAGTTCAATAATCATTTTTTCTCTATCTTGCAACACTTCAGAAATCTTTTGATATAATCTCTTTACTTTCATTTTCAAATCAATTTGATCTTCAACACTTACTTCACTATTTTCGATAACATCTATAAAAGTAATTTCATTCCCCTCTTTATCTTGCCCTAATGCATCATTTAAAGATATTTCTTGAGACAATTTTTTCGTACTCCTTAAATGCATTAAAATTTCGTTTTCAATACATCTAGCAACATATGTAGCAAGCTTTACCCCCTTATCGCCTTTGTAACTATTTATTCCTTTTATAAGACCTATTGTACCAATAGATATAATATCTTCTTGCTCTATATTAGGTCCCGTATATTTTTTAGCTATATGTGCCACTAATCTTAAATTTCTTTCTATTAGTATATTTTTGGCTTTTTCATCACCTTGATTTAAAAGCTCTAAATAATACATTTCCTCTTCTTGAGATAACGGTTCTGGAAAAAGATTATAATTTGTCACATATCCAAACAAGAAAAAGAAATCTTTAATAAAATCAAAAAGAGACATTATTCCTAGCATAAAAATAGCACCTCCATACTTTGTAAGGCTCATATACATTAAATAGTATATGAAACTCTAGCATGTCAGGTGCTTGAACAAAATTATTTATTTTTTACAAATATCTTTTATAACTTCACTAGCAATTATTAATCCTGCAACTGAAGGAACAAATGAAACACTTCCAGGTACTCGTGATTTACTCGTTTCACTAATACATTCGTTCATTACTTCTTCATCGCATTTGACTACATCTTCTTTTGAATAAACTACTTTCAACTTTTTTATTCCACGTGCCTTTAATTCTTTTCGCATAACTTTTGCAAGTGGACAAACCGACGTTTTAAATATATCTGAAACTTCAAGCTTAGTTGGGTCTAATTTATTTCCTGTTCCCATACTTGAAATTATTGGAATTTCAAATTTATTTGCTCTCATTACAAGTTCAATCTTCGCCGTTACCGTATCTATCGCATCAATAATATAGTCAACAGATTTATCAATGATGCCAACAGTCTCCGGCAAGAAAAATTCCTTATATGTTTCCACTTTCGCATTCGGATTAATATCTAGTATCCTACTTTTTGCCACATCAACTTTTGGCATCCCTATAGTACTATGAAGTGCAACAATTTGTCTATTTATATTTGTCAAAGAAACTAGATCGTTATCTACTAATACAAACTCTCCAATACCAGCTCTTGCAAGAGCTTCTACAACATAAGAACCAACCCCACCAATTCCGAAAATAGCAACTTTTGTTTTATTTAATTTTTCAACATTATCTTTGCCTATTAATAACTCTGTTCTAGAAAATTGATTTAACATCTTATACTACACTCTCCATTATTTTTTTGCTTTTTTTTCTAATAACATTTTTAATTTTTCAAGTCCATAAATAATAACTCCACCAGCTAAGAAATAGATTATGCTAAATGTTTGGAAAGTCATAGGAGCTTCCGGTGTTTCAAGTGTCGTTGGTCCCATAACAATTGCATAAATAGAACCTATCATTAAGCCAAGAATCAAATACATTGTAGGACTTCTATGTTTTTCAAGTGCTACCTTGATACCTTTTATAATAGCTGCAATTCCTGCAAGAATTCCAAGTCCAAAAATTATAAGTGCTGGCAAGAATGTAAAATTAAAATGTAACACTTCTTTTATTGCAGATATAATTGGAATATATAAACCAAAAATTAAAAGTAATGTAGAACCTGAAATTCCTGGTAATACCATCGCTGATATTGCTACCATTGCTGCGACAAAAATATATGCACCAAGTTCAAAATTTAATGTTGCAATATTTACACTATCGCCACCAGATACCGGATTAAAATATGTAATCAAAGCAACTACTGCAATACCAACCAATAGATATATTAAATTTATATATTTACCTTTTAAAGCTTCTTTTTCTTCTTTGATGATAAAAGGAATCGAGAAAATTATAAATCCTATAAATACTGAACTTACTTCGTAAATATGTGTTTCAAATAAATTAGTAAGCACCAAAACAGCAATAATCATACCTATTGCCCAACCAAGACCAACTTTTAATAAAAATTTTATGGCACCTATTTTTGCTTCTTTTTTGCCAAATACCAAACTATCCAAAGAATTTATAAACTTATCATAAAAACCTAAAATAAATGCAATAGTTCCTCCAGAAACACCAGGAACACTATCCGCTAAGGCCATACAAAAACCTCTTATAGCATTAATCAAAAAATCCATACTATGTTCTCTCCTTTTTAAACGATTTTTCCTCCACCAATAACTATATCCTCATCGTAAAACACAGCTGATTGTCCTGGTGTTACTGCTCTTTGTGGCTCATCAAAAATAACTTTCATTTGATTTCCATCTTTAAATATTCTTCCTGAAGAACTATTTGCTGTATAACGTGTTTTAATATTGACTTTCATACCATCTGCAAATTTTTCTTCAAAAATCATATTTAATTCATTAACCAAAAACTCTTTGGTATATAATTCTTTTTCTTCTCCGACGATAACTTCGTTTTTTGCAACGTTAAAGCCTAAAACAAAAAGTGGCACCTTATTAGAAATTCCTAATCCTCTTCTTTGACCAATAGTATATCTATATAATCCTTCATGTTTGCCTAATACTTTTCCCGTACTATCAACTATATTTCCAGGATTTGCTTTTATGTCAGAGTTTTCTTCAAGAAATTTCTTATAGTCACCACCAGGAATAAAGCAAATGTCTTCACTGTCTGGCTTTTTAGCGACTGGTAAATTATATTCACTTGCAATATTTCTTATTTCACTTTTGTTTTCAAAATTTCCAAGAGGAAACAAAACATTATTAAGAAGCTCTCTAGGAATATTGTATAAAACATAACTTTGATCTTTTTTGCCAGCATTAGATTTTTTTAAAACATTAGAGCCATATTTTTCGCTATATTCTATTTTGGCATAATGGCCAGTAGCAATATACTCGCATTCAAGCTCTTTAGCCTTTTGATACATTGCACCAAATTTCAAATATTTATTGCATTCAATACATGGATTTGGGGTTCTACAATTTTTGTATTGGCAAATAAAATCATTTATTACATACTTTTTAAAATCTTCTTTAAAATTAATTGTGTAATGTGGTATTTCTAAAAAATCACAAACTCTTTTAGCATCTAAAGTAGAATCAAGATTACAACAACTTCCCTCTACTTCTCCTTCATATAACTTCATCGTTACACCAATAACATCATAGCCTTCGTTTTTTAGTAAAATAGCAGCGACACTACTATCAACTCCACCACTCATACCAAGTAAAACTTTTTTATTCATCTTTTATTATTTCCTCCCAATGCTATATTTTACCAACTTTTCTATAAGATTTCAATAAAAAAACTGGTATAAAATAAGAATAATTGTAGGTTAATGTTACAAGCTCAGACTAAAAACAGGTATAAGGTTCGATAACACTTTTTTGTCACAATTTTGTCAAGGTGGAGATTGCGTCAGCAATACTACCTTGACAAAGCCTTGCGGATAAAACTCTTATCGAACCTTATACCTGTTTTTAGTCAGAACGGTAACATTTTGAGCGAAAAAAAGACGGAGAAAAATTTTCATTTTCTCCGTCCAAAATCGACTTTTATTTTCTTCTTCTACCGAAAATTCTAAGCAATTTTAGGAATATATTAATAAAATCTAGGTAAATATTAAGTGCTCCATTATTGTTGAAGTCTCATCTCCATCATAACAATCACTTTCCATTTTATCTAGTTTAATTTATTTCCACAATTTGGGCAAAATTTTGTATCCTTGCTTACTTCTTTACCACAATTTGAACAAAATAGTTTTTGTGGTTCTTCTGGTTTCTTTGCTCCACATTCTGGACAGAAGTTTCCGATTCTAGAAGTATTGCAAGTTGGACAAATCCAACTATCATCACTAGTTTCAGTATTTGTTTGTTCCGTAGCAGCAGTTTTTCCTGCTTCTTCTTTAGCTCTAGCATTTTGTACAATCTCTCTTGAAGTATTTGCATCGTTACTGTTCCAAGGACCTTGAGCTGCTCCTCCCATCATACCGTTTGAAGCCATATTCATCATTCCAATTCCCATAAATCCATTGGCTGCTCCGTTTGCATTATTAGCAGCATCTTTTACTGCACTTGAATAAGCATCAACAAGAGCACCTTGTTGCATAAATGAATTTGAGCTAAGCTCGTATTTATCAACTTTATTTTGAGAGTCCTCATCTAATTTAACAGACATTACAACGAAGTTTACAAGTTGAACACCTCTTCTTCTGATAGGCTCATCAACAACTCTTTCAGCCATAAGTTGTTTAATTTCATCTGTTTTGCTACGAAGTGAAAGTACAGGTACTTTATTTTCTTCACCTAACTCATTTAAAAGATTAGTAAATGCCTCTACAACTTCACTACGCATTTGTTCAACTAAAACATCTTTTCTATAAACATCGGCTGTTCCAGCAACTTCGCTCATAAATAATGCTGGGTTTGCTATTTTAAATGTGTAATTACCAAAACAAGTAACTTCAACTCTCATTGGTAATAACTCACCTGTCATCTGATTTGGAATTGGATGAGACCAATCAGAATAATCAACTGGTTGTGGTGTTCCAAACTTATTACCCATAATTTCTTTTATGTTAAAGAAGAATACAGCTTGTTGTTTTGCTGTAGCACCGTTATAAGTGAATCTTTGCCACATTTCTTTAAATACTGCTCCAAATTGACCGGCAAAGAATGATGGTGTACTAGATGTATCAAATGTGTAAACACCATCTTCTGCAGTAGCATCTAAGATTCTACCGTTATCATAAATAACAGCACATTGTCCAGGTGCAACGATAATTGTGCTTTTGTTAGATATAACTCCATTTTCAGTAGTTACTTTTCTCATTAGCACGTCTGTATCCATATCTTCACATCTAATGGCCTCTTTCCATTGATCTTTCAAAGTGCTTCCAATAGCACCAGCAGCTGCTTTAATTAATCCCATTTTACATACCTCCAATTTTTATTTTTAGCCTATTATATTCATCAAAGTTAATTCATATTACATATTTTATCTAAATATTCTACTATTTGCAAGGAGTTTTCAAAGAATTCACTAAAAAAGCTAGTCAATCAATTGATTTGACTAGCTTTCGTGTATTTTCAATATGGAGCTTCCAACGGGAGTCTACCCGCGTCGTTTCGAAAAAGTCCACTGGACTTTTTCTACTCGTTGCCTTTCGCTTCGCTCTGTCAACTCCTACTCCTTTTCGACTCTCGTTTTGCTCCATCAAAAATGTGTCATTTGCTTTCGCTCATGACACATTTTTTGGAGCGATTTCTAGACAGGTATGCAAAAACTGTATAGAAAACTTGCTCTTGAATATCAGTCGATTTATTGTTTTTAATATAACATAATATTTTCTTGATAACAATAGTTTTTCAAAATTTAGGTATAAGTAAATTCTATAGAAAACAATGTTAATATTATGTTGACTTAAGTTTGAAAATATGCTAATATCATAGCATAGTAATTATATGAGGAGGTACTTATACAATGATTAAGTACATGATTTGTTCTGACCATCCTGCAATTGACGAAAAGGCTCTTCATGAAAAGACAAAGTGGGTAGATGATATGTTTCATATCATTGAGGAGAAGAATCTTGAGAACGAAGTACGTAATGTTAATGTTGGACGTAATGTTACCATTTCTGCTGGTATTTTTGATGGCGATGTAACAATTATGCATCTCTTCCGTCGCACGGGCGACAATCGTGGAATGTTTATTCAGATTATTGAAGAACCGAGTGGTCTTCATTTGCACTCCGAATCATTAGAGTTTACATACGAATAACAAAGCTAAAGCGTGAGACTTAATTAAAAGTTCTCACGCTTTAATATTACCTACACTTTTCACGCATAATTGCACAGGCAATTTCTGCGTCTTTTTCGTGCAAATGCTTCTTAAAGATGTGACAGTAGCCTTCAACAGCATCCAGCCAGTGAACTCCATCACCATCTTCGTAGCAATAGCACTTGTCCCTCATTGCCTCCTTTGCGATTTCACCAGCATTGTTGCAAGCATTTACAGCAAGCATTGCAGCGAACACAAAGTATTCAGCATAGGTGTGGCACAAAGACATCTTGTTAAACTTTTCACCACGTTCCAGATAACCAAGAAGCTCAGAATTAAGGTCTCGCTGGTCACGATAGGGTGCATCCTGAATGTAGTGCTTGTCATCTCTTGACTTTTCATCTTCCAAATACCCAAGAGCACCATTACAGCCGTTTTCGACGTCGTCTGCAAGTGATACTAATTGAATATAAGGAAGTGCAAACTCATGAGCAAAGCAGTACATATGAGGTACGCCGTGATACTGCATTACCTCTGTGGCAACAACCCAATCGGTAGATACCTCACACTTCTCATTCCTAATGAACTGCTCAACCATCTGCAAGGCGATGTAACGATGATTGATTTCACGGTCGCTAAAGTTCCTACTGACTGCCCACTGCACACTCCTGCCGATATCATGTAACTGCAGAGCAATCTGCAACAATTCAGGATTCAAAGAATCCATATGGAGCTTCATACCAAGACGTACAACGTTCTGTACATGCTTGGTCTTTCCACCAAGACCACTCCTAGCAGGCTCTCCGAAGAGAACATCAGGAGCATTTAACCTTGCGAATTTCCGAAGAGAATCACTAACCTGAATCTGGCTCATATTTACCTCCTCAATATTTGAAAAAGTTATTGTGTGAATACTAATTTCCAAACCTTATTTTACAATAAATAACGAAAAATGTCAACTAATTTTGCAGATTATGTTTACAGCTCTTATTTTCTAAAGTAAATTTCGGATTTTAAATAGGCTGAATTTAGTCTAAAACAAAAAATATGTTAAAATGTAGTTAAATACAATGTTTGGAGTCATTATTAGGAGGTAGCCATGCGTGACAACATGCATAAAACTCCTTAGAGCTCCTTATGTTTGCAATGGATGTGACTTCTATTCTAAATGCAAAACAGAAAAATATTTGTATAAAGCCAATACCGCTCAAATGCAGTATGAAACATTACTTGTTGAATCTCGTTTAGGTATTAACATTACCGATTCTTCCTTAGATGCTCTAAATAAGATTGTGTCAGCAGGAATAAAAAATGGGCAATCACTGTCACACATTCAAAAAACTACAGATTTAAATTGCTCTAGATCAACTTTATACAAATATATTCATATTAGGGCATTAGATGTTATTCCTTTAGACATGCCTAGAATGGTACGTTTAAAACCTAGGAAACAACATGAAAAAGCCGAAGCAAAAGAGACTATTGCTCGTAAAGGTAGAACATATGAAGATTTTATTAAATATTGTTCATTAAATCCAGATGCATCTATTGTAGAAATGGATACGGTTGAAGGTATTAAAAGCGTAAAAGTTTTTCTAACTCTACTTTTCAGGAATTTTAGATTGATGTTAATTTTCTTATTGAATTCTAAAACACAAAATGAGGTTGAAAATGTATTTAATTTTTTTGAAAAGAAGCTTACACTTCCTGTTTTTCAAAAATTGTTTTCTGTCATTTTAACAGACAATGGCAGTGAGTTTGGTAATCCCTCTAAACTCGAATTTAATTTCAATGGCAATCCAAGAACCAGAATATTTTATTGTGACCCCAGAGCTTCCTATCAGAAAAAGGAATGCTTGAGAAAAATCATGAATTTATTCGCTATGTTTTGCCTAAAGGTTCTTCTTTTGACGAACTTACACAAGACGATGCCAATTTACTTATGAACCACATTAACAGCTATGCTAGAGACTGCTTAAATTGGTCTGCTCCAATAGATTTGGCTAAAGTTTACTTAGGAAAAGAAACAATAAAAAAATTGAATCTCAAAAAGGTCCCGAACCAAGAGATTCAACTTAATAAAAAATTACTAAAGAAAAATTAAACAAATAATTTTTAAAACTCCAAACATGTATCGCAACTGAATTTAAGCTTGGACACGACTGGAACTTAGTCTAAGACAAATTTTCCTTTACGTGTGCGACTGCATGTTCTTTTTTCTTTATATAAGCTTATTTTAACACATTTTTTCTGATTTTGGAAGAAAAAATCTCAGAAAAAGTGCCTAAAAACGCAACTTTCTCTGAGACATACAATTTCTATTGCTTACCGGAACTTAGTTTCGGAAGTAACCTTTTTTTACTTTTTGAAAAATATCCGAGTCAATATGACACAAATACTTCCAAAAGGATAAAAAATAAAGCCGATTAACAAATCGGCTTATATTCTGTGATATGATTCACATATTGTTCTCAACGCATTTTTTATGGAGCACACAGTGCTCCATTACATACAGTAGCATTTCAATTAGTGCGACGAAAACCAAAATTGGAGCTTCCAACGGGAGTCTACCCGCGTCGTTTCGAAAAA
>ULTU01028241.1_pt1 | contig 16593 bp, 4 predicted proteins | sample 1957861 | NCBI WGS metagenome assembly ULTU01 (sample SAMEA4835742, study PRJEB28245) | human gut metagenome | biome: gut microbiome; material: fecal sample | place: Denmark | collected 2008
ATACACGTGAGTTTCTTGTAGGTATCTACTCCAAGCAGTATTATGGCTTACCTTATTATAATGGTGGAACCAATATGCCTCATGCGGGTAACCCATATACTGGTAAGTTTGATGCACTCACCGATTGCTGGCATGACTTCTTTAACGGACCTGCCGTATATACAAAGTACTATACAGGTTCTCTGACTGCCAATGTTGACCGTTCGGACGGTTTGGATGGTCCGCTTTATTCATACGACAAGGAATATCAGTGGAAGTCGATTCGTGCTGCCCAGATTTTCCTGGCTAATGTAGATCGTGCTCCTGAGGCTGATATGACTCAGGAAGAGAAGAATCGCTTGAAGGCTGAAGCCCGTTGTCTGATGGTTGATGCCTTCTTCAATACCTTCCAGCATTTTGGTGGTATTCCTATCATGGATCATCCTTTGGAGACTGGTGAGGTGAGCGGACAATTCCCTCGTAATACGGTAGAGGAGTGTGTGAATTGGATGGTAGATGAACTTGACCAGGCTATTGCCGAGAGTGCTTTGCCATGGAAAGCCACGGCTACAATGAACGGTCGTTGGACCAAGGCTGGTGCGATGGCTTTGAAGTGCAAGGTCTTGCAGTTTGCTGCCTCTCCTTTGCTGAATCCTGAGGATGGAAAGCCATATTATGATGGCGCTTCTGAGGAGGTGAAGCCATATATCATGTACACGGATGCTTCTGATCCTTCTAAGCGCCAGGCTCGTTGGGATGCCTTTGCCAAGGCCTGTGATGATTTCTACAACAAGTTGCAGCAGGAAGGCGAGTATCAGTTGGAGGAAGCTAACATTCCTGCCAAGGTTACCAAGGCAGACGAAAAGGTGGCTTACTATCGACTGGCTTATCGCCGTGGTTATTACCTCAATGCTTCTACTGAGGTGTTGCATTCTGTGCGTGTACAGGGTAATGATATGACAGGTGCAGGCCGTTATTGCTGGCACTCTTGGTATTCTAAGACTGTGCCACGTAATGCTTATTGCCCTACACAGGAGTATGTGGAGAAGTTCTCTTGGAACGATAGCGAGCCATTCAACTGGGATAATGCTGCTAAGAAGACCTATAAAAGCCAGGCTACTGAGCCAGACTCTACCATGGTATATCATAAGGATGGAAGCTTTACCGTGAATGTGACGAACTTCGTAACCAATAAATATACAGGTGCGATTTCCCGTAACAAGAAGTCTCTGCACACCATGTTCGTGGATGGTACTGTACCTGCTGGTAGCCGACAAGTTACCACAACGCTTACCCGTGATCCACGCTTGTATGAAGAGTGCATCGTGAATGGTCAGAACATGAACCTCGACTGGAACACAGCTTCCATGACAGGTTATCCTTGGGAACTTTGGTATGGTGGTAATGATGGTGGTACTGGTGTCTTGACCCAGCAGAATACCATGTTTGGTTCTGGTTACGGATTCAATAAGTATTATCTGGGAGCAGGTGGTTATCCTACAGACGATTCCGGTGATTCCTATCGTTTCCCAACCCAGTGGGTTGCCTTGTCATTGCCTGAGTTCTACCTGCAGTATGCTGAGGCTCTCGTGAAGCGCAGCAATAAGGATGTGACTAAGGCTGTAGAGATGGTGGATAAGGTTCGCTCTCGTGTAGGTCTTCTTACGATGGCCAAGGTTTGGACAAATTCTAAATTCCGTGAGGCAAAGGGTTATACAGCAACTACTGCTGAGGCTGCCCTGAATACAACTGTAACTCTGGACAATGGTGCAACTTCTAATGAGTTTATGGAGGAACTTCTCGATGAACGTGTGCGTGAGTTGGGTCTTACTAATGCCCGCTGGTTCGACATGGTTCGCCTGAAGCGTACCGATTGGATGACCAAGCAGCTCCATGGCTTGATGCAGTATCGCCTGATTCAGACCAGCGATGGTTTCCAGAGCCGTAATGCAGCCTGGGTAGGAGCAGACCGTGAGAATGACCCTTCATCAACACAGCCTCAGTTCTTCTTGAGTTGCGTCAAGACAATTACTGCCAACAGCCGTTACCTTTGGAATAAAGATCCTAAGAGTAATGAGGTGAAGAAATGGCTGCTTGACCCACTTCCACAGGCAGAAATTAATAAGAATTATGGTCTTGTTCAGAATCCTGGTTGGGAGTAATGAACTCTTTGGGACTAACAAACTAAAATGAATTTGTATATGAAAACAAAGAATATATATATGTTGTCATTGCTTGCAGGCATGAGCCTGCCAGCAATGGCGCAGCAGGACATCGTGGACTCTGTGGCATATAAAGACCAGACTGTTGATGTGGGTGCCAATCACACCTTCACCCGTGAGCAGTCAACTTCTGCTGTCAGCGTCATCACCAACAAGGATGTCAACAAGCGTGGCGCACGCAACATTGGTAACAATATCTTGGGTTCAGGTTCAGGTCTTGTAGGCCTTGATGGCGCAGGCTTGTTTCATGCCCAGAATCCTACATTCTATATTCGTGGCGTTCAGTCATCAAGTGGCAGCACTCCTCTTTTCATTGTAGATGGAGTGGAGCGTGCCATTGAGAATGTAGTAGCCGAGGATGTGGAGAGCGTATCTATCCTGAAGGATGCAGCCGCTACTGCTCTCTATGGTTACAAGGGTGCCAATGGCGTAGTTCTGATTACTACCAAGCATGGTAAGTACAACACCCAGTCGATTACAGCATCTTACGACCATGTGTTCTCTTTTCTGACCAATAAGCCTAAGATGGTAGATGCAGCTACATACGCAATGGCTGTCAACGAGGCTTACCATAACCAGCACCAGAACCTGGACGGTAATGATGTTTATGGTTCAAATGTCATCAATGCCTATAGAGACGGTTCTAATCAGCTCTATTATCCAAATGTAAACTGGGCTGATGAAACTTTCCGTAATGTTTCCAACAACGATCGCTTCAATGTTGAATTCAAGGGAGGTACCAGCAACTTCCGTTATTATACCAACGTACAGTTGCTCACCAACAAGGGATTCATCAAGAATTTCCAGAACGACGGTTATTCTACACAGAATAAATATACCCGCGGAACCTTGCGCTCTAACATGGACATCGACTTAGGTCCTAAGACCAAGTTGCATACCCATTTGTATGGCTTGCTGACAGAACAGTCGCAGCCAGGAGCTCAGGCTGATCTTTGGAGTATGATTTACAAGGTACCAGCCAATGCATTCCCAGTGAAGGTTTCTGAAACGATTTGGGGCGGTAATTCAGTATATACTACGAATAACCCAGTGGCTCAGAGCCAGGGTGCTGCCTATTACAAGAACCACCAGCGTGCTCTTTATGCTGATTTGGTATTGAATCAGGATCTCTCTTCTATTACTGAAGGATTGAGTGCACAGGCTCAGTTGGGTTACGATACCTGGTCGAATGTATATGAGGACCATTCCAAGACTTATCGATACAGTTACTACGAGGTTCCAACCAATGGTGATGTGATAGCTGATGGACAGGCAAAGATGTCTTCTGTGTTGGGTACCGACTCAAACATGGGAACTGGTTCTAACAACAACAACTGGATTCGCCGCTGTGTATGGAATGCAGCCATCAATTATGATAGAACTTTTGCAGAGAAGCACAATGTGTATGGACAGTTGAAGTACGATTACGAGTACAACGACAAGACGGGTACCAACACCACCGTTTACCGTCACAATGTATCTCTCTTCGCCCATTATGGTTTCGATAGCAGATACCTCTTGGATGTAGCGCTCGTTGAGTCGGGTTCCAGCCGTCTGGCTCCTGGCAGCAAGTGGGCTTTCTCTCCAAATGTTTCTGCAGCATGGAACCTCTCTAATGAGGCATTCATGAAGAACGTGAACTGGGTTGACTTCCTGAAGTTGCGTGCATCTTGGGGTAACCAGTCACTCGACGTGCTCCCTGGCGATAATGTATGGACTTATTACGATCAGTTCTATCTGATGAATGGTAATTCTTATCCGTTCGATGCTACTTATACAGGTACACAATGGGGTAATACTTATCTCGGAACAGCACGTACTCAGGGACTCGGCCATGAACAGTCTAGCAAGTTCAACGTAGGTTTCGATGCCACTCTCTTTGGCAGTTTGAATATTTCTGCTGATTACTATTACCAGCACCGTTACAACATTTGGTATTCTACAGCAGGCAGCTATTCAGGAGTCTTCGGATTGGGCGCTCCTTATGAGAATGTAGGTATCATCAACCAGAAGGGCTTTGAGGTTTCTGCTGATTACAGCAAGAAACTCAACAAGGATCTCACCATCAGTTTGGGTGCATCCATGACATTGAACAAGACCATCGTTGAGGAGCAGGCTGAGACACCGCAGCTCTTTGCCAATACCTCTTCTACAGGTAAGCGATATGGTCAGGCTTTCGGTTATGTAGCCAATGGCTTCTTCCAGAAGAGCGACGACCTGAATGGCGATGGAGTGATTTCTGCCGCAGAAATGAAGCAGTTGGGCTATCCTGTACAGAACTTTACTACGGTTTATCCTGGTGATATCAAGTATGTGGATCTGACAGGTGACGACAAGATTGATACCAACGACCGCAAGGCGATAGGTTACAGCACTACAGCGCCAGACCTCTATTACAACTTCCACCTGGGTGTGGAGTATAAGCGACTGGGTATTGATGCGATGTTCCAGGGAGTAGGCAAATGGACAGGATTCATGACCACCAATGGTCTGTACCGTTCGGCTGTGGCAAGCAACACCTTGTCGCAGTATCTTTACGAGAACTCTTGGTCTGCAGAGCGCAACAATACAGAGAATGCCAAGTTCCCACGTCTTTCTGCAACAAGCAATGCCAACAACAATACAAACAATACACTCAATATGTTTGACCGCAGCTACCTGAAGCTCCGCTATGTTGAGATGTATTACTACTTGCCAGAGGCATTGTTGGAAAAGGCTGGTTTCATCAGCAACGTGAAGTTGTATGTACGTGGTACCGACCTCTTTACAGCTGATCATCTCGATAAGGCAGATGCTGCAGCATACGGCACAACGCAGCCTCTTACCAGAAGTCTTCAGCTTGGAGCTGCAGTAACATTCTAAATTTAAGGAATTACGATTATGAAAGTAAATAAAAAACTATTTTGCTTTGCATTGGCTGCTATGGCGTTGTCTTCTTGTAACATGGACTACAATGAATATACAGCTTACGACAAGGAGTATATACAGCGCTCATTCAGCTATGTGGGTGGATTGATGACCACGATATACACAGATATTGATACAGACTGGGGTAACCTTTCGGGTGCCATGCTCTCTTCTGCAACAGATGAGTCGGAGTATAGCCACGATGGTAACTCCGTGGAAGATTTCTTCAATGGCAACTGGAGTGCATCTAATGCACACCAGACCATCTGGTCTTCTGCTTATCAGGGCATCACCTATTGCAATGAGGTTATTGACAACTGGTCTAATCTGGAGTTTGACCAGTTCAAGCTCAATACCGATTACGAGAAGCAGATGTTTCTCTACAATAACTATCAGTATGAGGCTCGTTGGGCACGTGCTTACTTCTATTTCACCCTGGTTCGCCAGTATGGCGGTGTTCCTTTCAAGGACCATAACACCACAGGTACAGAAGAAACAGCTCTGCCACGCACCAGTTCTGATGACATCTTCAACTTCATCATCAAGGAGTGTGATGACATCAAGGATAAGATAATCGAAGACTATGCCGGTAAATCGGATATGATTCTTTCTAAGGCAGAAACCGGTCGTGCCAACAAGTATGCAGTTCTTGCCTTGAAGGCTCAGGCAGCCCTCTATCATGCTTCACCTCTCTTCACCCAGGGTAAAACCGATGAGGAGAAGAAGAATCTCTGGGCTATCGCTGTGGCTGCCAACAAGGAACTGATTGATGCTGCTGAGGCTAAGGGTTATGGTTTGGCTACCAACCTGGAAGACCTTTGGGGTAAGGAATACTATTCAAATGTTTCCAGCACTAAGGAGATTCTCTTTGCTCGTCGTACAGCATCATCCAATACCTTCGAGGGCTATAACTTCCCTGTTGGTTATTCATCTGGTCAGGGTGGCAACTGTCCAACCCAGGACCTTGTAGATGCTTTCGAATGTACTGATGGTAAGAGCATTTCAGAGAGTCCTCTCTATGATGCGAATGATCCATACGCCAACCGCGATCCTCGACTTGCCAAGACTGTTGTTGTGAATGGCGAGAAATGGCCAAACGACCTTGCCGATTACAATAGTGAGCATCCTACTATCGAAACCTATACAGGTGGTTATCACTCCCGTACAGGTAATGCGGCAGGTAAGTCATACGCTACTACCACCGGTTACTATCTGAAGAAATTCTGTAATGCCGATCAGATTCTCCGTGCCCGTTCTGGCGTAGCTGTTACTACCTCTCCTCACGGTTGGTTGACCTTCCGTATGGGTGGCATGTATTTGAACTATGCTGAGGCTCTCTATCAGTATTTCAAGGCTAGCGGCAGCGGAAATGCAGCTGATGCAAGTGGTGCAGTAGAATATAAGGATGCAGAAGGCAATGCGCAGAGTGTGACAGTTCCAGCTTCTCAGACTGCAGCCAAGATGGCTAGCAAGACCCGTGAGCGTTCAAGCATGCCTGCTTTCGCTACAGGTATGACCAACGATGAGTTCTGGGCTGAGTATAAGAATGAGCGCCGCGTGGAGCTTGCCTTCGAGGGACATCGTTTCTACGACGTGCGTCGCTGGATGGAAGATGGTGATAAGTTCATGAACATCCATCGCATGGAAATTACCAAGAACGAGGATGGTACCTTTACTTATAAGAAGGTGGCAGTGACTCGTGGTGATGGACAGTGGCAGAGTAAATGGAATCTCTTCCCATTCAACCAGACAGAAATCATGAAGTCGGGTGGTGCCATTACCCAGAATCCTGGATGGTAATCCTCCTGCTTCCCAAAAGAACAAAGATTTTGAATCTCCTGTCAGAAATCATTTCGCCCACCTTCGGGTGGGCAGATGATTTGGGATAAGGACAACATATTAAAATCAAATTATTAACAACTAAACGTTTTAACAATGAAAAAGTTTACTTTTATTGCAATGCTTTTGGCTGTATTCGCAATGACAGCAAAGGCTCAGGTGATGGACAAGTACTTCTTCAAGGTGCCAACTGATAAGATGTCTGAGGGCTGGATTATTCAGGATGCAGGTAACTTCGCAGCAACACCTGGTAAGGACTACCTTGAGGTACAGAACAAGAAGAATGGTGGTCGTATGCTCAACTATTTCTGGAATGAGGCTGCATGGGCTGGTGTAGATCCTGCTACTCTTCCTAATCACACCTACAAGTTCACCATGGACTTGAACATGTCTAACATGGCTGCCCGTGCAGACATGGAGTTTACACTTCTTCCTGTAGGTATCTGTACTTCTTCTGATAATCGTGTAAGTACTCACAACTATCACTGGTACAAGGTTAACGAAGGTGATGACTATTTCTTCCGTTGGAGAGTAGGCGAGAAGCCTGCTGCCGCTAATGGTGATTACACTATTTGGATTAACGAGGAGCCAACAGCAAAGAACGACTGGAATCAGACTACAGAGGAGACTCTTACCCTCTCAAGCCAGAAGACTTACAAGTTTGCTGTTGCCATCAACACAGAAGCTAAGACTGCAACTTACACTATTGCAGATGAAGAAGGTACAGTGTTGAAGACAGGTGTTCATAACTATACATGTACAGAGGATCGTGCCGGTATCTTCGTATTCGGTATGAATGGTACTTCTACACACCAGCTCTCTAACATCGGTCTTTCTTATGAGGCAGAGGGCCCATTCGCTCAGGAGCCATCCGTAGATTTGTTTGCAGCTATTGGTGAGCAGCGCGCTTATTACGTAACATTCCCAGAGGGTCATACCCTGCATTGGACCCAGCTCGGTGATGCTGAGGGCCTTGATGGTACAGCTTACGCTGATGGTGAGGAAGCTGCAGTTAGTTATAGTGATGCAACTGATACCCGCGAGATGGAGACCAGCGGTGATGGTGGTTCTAAGATTATCTTCTGCAACAAGTCTGGTCAGTTGAAGGTTTGGACAACACTTGATGACAATGAAGAGAAGAAGTCTAACGAGATTGTCAACGATGTAGTTTGTGAGCAGATTACCATGCCTACTCCATCTGCTTCAATTGTAAACGTAGAAGAGGGCTACAAGAAGGTTTATCAGATTGTGGCTGATAACTCTGAGACTTTGATGAAGCCTACAGTTACTATCCACTATAAGAAGACTGTTGGTGGTCAAGTAGAGGAGGATAATATCTTGACTGGTGAGACTATCACATTGGAAGGTAAGGGATCTTTGGAACTTTACTCTTTCGATGGTACACACCCTGTAGAGATGCCTTGGTATGCTCCATCAGAGAAGGTTACTGTAGAAAACGATGTTGAGTACGTAGTAGCTGATAAGAAGAACTACGCTTGGTCTAAGGAGGAGTGCGATGCAGCAAAGACTGGCTTCACTGTAACTGAGATTGTTGATAATGCCAACAAGTCACACTGGGACCGCGCTTATTCAACCCAGATGTATGGTTATGATGCGAATGGTAATGCTACTGCATGCACAGAGGCAGATAAAGATAACTATGTATCTACCAAGTCTGGCTTTGGTTTCTATGATATGGCAAGTATTGGTACTAATGATGCCAAGTGGAATGTTCAGGTTCCTGAGGATGCAACAACAGCATTTGCTCCTTTGGCTCCAACAGCCGACTTTACTGCCAACTCTAAGTATGAACCAACAGCATGGAGCATCTTCCCACTCGAGGGTATCGTTTACTACAACACAGCTATTACCAATGCTGTTTTAACTCTCGACGCTAAATATACATCTGATGATGTAGAGAAGCCAAACTTCTACATCGTTCATACTCGTAATGGTTACGACCGTCCTGACAAGGGTGATTGCAACAAGACAACTGTTTGTGTAGCAGGTGAGAATTTCAATCTCTTCCGTTACGATACAGCTCTCTGCGACGTAAAGGTAATGACTTACAAGGGCTTTGTGCCAGGCGTTTCTGGTATCAAGAATGTAAATACAGCAGAGACCTCAGCTTCAGCAGTGAAGAAGGTAGTAACCAAGAATGGTGTTGTTATCGTCAAGGATGGCAAGACATTCTCTGTAGCAGGTGCTCAGCTTAAGTAATTTGTTTCATAGATAGAGCATTGGCAATTATGGTTTCTATAATTTGCCGAGATTGAATCAATTATTTTGTGTAAAGGGATGCAGGGATGCATCCCTTTCTCTGTCTTCTTCTTCTCTTTTCTTGTCCTCTTTCCTTTTCTTGTCCTCTTTCCTTTTCTTGTCTTCTTTCCTTTCTCTGTCTTCTTCTCTTTTTTTACCTTTTTACTTTTTTACCTTTTTACCTTTAAAAAATTCCTTTTTTATCCCCTTTTCTCAAAATAATAAGGTTAAATATCATATTTTACGGATGCTTTCTCAAATATTCTGTGTACTTTTGCCAACAAATCAGTTAAAACTGAATAAACAACAATAATCGATACGAATCGTCAATAAACAAGAATAAAAAAATAAAACCTACAATAATGAATAAAAAACTACTCGCAACATCTGCTTTAGCATTGTTGGTAAGTATGGGAGCAAATGCCCAACGCTTTACCGATAAGTTGGATCGTGGACTCATTGCAGTGCAAACCACAAATGGTGTGTACTGCTCTTGGCGTATCCAGGCCGATGAATACTATGATGTAAAGTACAATCTTTACAGAAATGGTATGAAAGTAAACTCAGAACCCCTCGATGTTTCCAACTTTACAGACAAGTCTGGTTCATCAAGCAGCACTTATACCGTAAAGGCGGTTGTGAATGGGGTAGAGCAGGCTGCTTCCAAGGAAGCTACAGTTTTCAACACTAATTACAAGGAAGTAAAAATCCAGTATCCTGCTGCTCTGAAGTCAACTTATATCCCTAACGATGCCTGCTGTGCTGATGTGGATGGCGATGGCGAGTTGGAGATTCTGATGAAGTTCACCAACCAGCAGGAAAGTGAACAGCTTTATCCTAAGAATGGACCAACCATCAATGGCGTGGAGACCAAGGAGTATTCTATGCTGGCCTGTCTGAAACAGGACGGTAAGATTCTCTGGTGGGTGAACTGTGGTCCTAACATGGGCGACTTCCAGAACAACGAGCAGAATATCGTAGGTTACGACTGGGATATGGACGGCAAGGCAGAAGTCGTAATGCGACTTGAAGAAGGCTCTACTGTCCACATGGCTGATGGCACTACTTATATCATTGGTGCTGATGGCAAGAACGGTACTTCCTGGACTAACTATCGCCAGCCGAAGGCAGAAGGAAGCGTAGAATGGTTTACCCATTATGGCAAGGAGTTCCTCTGGTATTGCGAGGGTGCTACGGGTAAGCCATACCAGTGCATAGATTATCCTCTGAAGCGTCTGGAAGCAGGCGAGACTGATCTGAAGGCTGCTTGGGGTGATGGCTACGGCCACCGTTCCAACAAATTCTTCTTTGGTGCTCCTTATCTCGATGGCAAGCATCCAAGTATCTTCCTGGCGCGTGGTATCTATACCCGTCATAAGTTCATCGCATACGATGTAGATCCTAATACCCACGATTTGACGGTTCGCTGGAAGTGGACCAACAACCAGGTGGATTCTCCTTGGTATGGACAGGGTTATCACAACTATATCGTAGCCGATGTGGATTGGGACGGACGTGATGAAATCGTATACGGTTCTATGGTTATCGACGATAACGGAATGGGACTTTCTACTACTGGTCTCGGTCATGGCGATGCTCAGCATGTAAGTGATTTTAATCCTTATATCCATGGTCAGGAGATGTTTGCTTGTAATGAGGATGCTCCTTCCAACAACTATCGCGATGCAACTACGAGCAAGATATATTATCGCAAGACAGATACCAATGATGATGGTCGCTGTCTGGCTGGTAATTTCTATAATGATATTCCGGGCGCCGTAGGTCATAGTGCGCATGATACGCCGATATCTACCATTACCAATGACCATGTGGATCGCAATACGAATGGACTCAGCATGAACTTCCGTATCTACTGGGATGGCGATTTGCAGGAGGAATGCTTCAATAATACAGAGGTAACCAAGCCTGGACAGGGTACTATAGCAACCCTCACGGGCGCTTATTCCAACAACGGAACCAAGGCTACTCCTTGTTTCCAAGGCGATGTGTTCGGTGACTGGCGTGAGGAAGTGATAGAGCGCACGGGTAGCAACAATATCCGCATCTATACTACGACCACTCCAACTCCTTGGCGCAACTACTCGCTGTGGTACGATCATCAGTACCGCAATGCGATGGTATGGCAGCCATGCGGTTACAACCAGCCTCCTCACGCTTCTTACTTCCTCGGCGAGTTGGAAGGCATCACGATAGCTCCTCCACCACTCACCACTACAGGTCGTGAAGAGGTGTCTTCTACTATCACCAAGTCTTTTGATGGCAAGCATGCGCTTCTCGCTACTGCAGGCGATGCCACTGTAAGCGTGGTTAATGGTGCTGCTCCTGCTGTCTTTACCGACAATGCTCCTTCATGGGTGCAGGGTACGGCTCCGAGCGAGTGCAGAGTCAAGGATACTGAAATCAAATATACCTACTATACTCATACCCTCACTGGCGGTGCTTTCTCTGGCAATATGCGCTTAGTGAAGCAGGGCGATGGTACTCTCGTTCTTCCTAACGTAACCCAGACCTACACTGGCAAGACTGATGTATGGGCAGGTACGCTGCAGTTTGACGGAACGATGGAGAAGAGTCCGGTATGGCTGAACCGCTTTGCGGAGTTGAATTCCAATGGCGGTAACTTCAATGGCGGTATCAAGGCCGACTATGGTTCTATCATCCGTCCGGGCGGTAAGGACCAGGTGGGTACGCTGACTACTTCTGATCTCCAGCTCGGTTTCGGTGCCCGCGTCATCTTCGATGTGAACGGTGGGAATGTAGATAAGTTGGTAGCTTCCAAGATGAGTATCGAGAAGAAGAACTGGGAGAACGGTCCTCAGTATTCTGCTCCGGTATTTGAGTTTACATCGGCTCCTCAGCCTGGTACCTATACACTGGCAGAGGTAGGTGAGCTGACCGGCAACTTGGCTGACATCACTGTGGAAGGCCTCTCTGGCGAGAAATACAGTTTAAAGTATGCTGATGGCAAGTTGACTATTAGGGTGAGCGATTCACGCGACAGCGAGTCTGTAGTCTGGACTGGTGCCAACGGTTCTATATGGGACCTGATGGAGTCTGAGAACTTCGCTTCTTCCGATAATAAATTCGTTTCGGGTGATAACGTAACCTTCGATGATACTGCCGTTAAGTCTGAAGTAGAGATCAATGAGGACCTCGCTCCTGGCACCATCGTCTTCAACAATAATAGCAAGGAATATACTTTGTCTGGTAAGGGCGCTATCGAGGGCAACGGCTCTGTTACTTTGAAGGGTTCGAAGGCTGTCAATATCAAGAATACTAACCGATATACGGGCGGCACCTATATTGATGGCGGTTATCTCCGTCCAGCAACGCTTGCCAATAAGGATGGTCTCGAATATGGTTCGTTAGGTGCAGCCGACAATACCATTACCATGTCCAACCAGGGTAAGTTGTGGGTAAATGCTTCCATGACTTCTTCTCATCCTATTGTATTGGGCGAGAATGGCGGTCAGATAGAGACTTATACTGGTACAAAACTGATTGTGAATGGCGGTATCAGCAAGATGAATAAGGGAGCCAACCGCGATCTCTACAAGTTGGGTAGTGGTACACTGCAGCTCAACTGTGCAGCCGATTTCGACAAGCTCTATATCAATGCGGGAACAGTCTATGACTTCCAGGATGCCCATTTCAATGGCAAGACGATTGTGCTGAATGGCAGCAAGGTGGTGCTGCGGGCTTCCAACAGTATCTACAGCAACAACTCGGATAATGTGAATATCGAGGTGCCTAAGGGTAAGTCGGGAATCTGGTATCCTGATGGGCGTTGTGACTATACAGGTAAGCTGACTGGTGAGGGAACCATCGATATCTACGGCACCTGGATCCGCTGTCCATTCAAGGGCGACTGGAGCAAGTTTGCCGGAACCATCAATGCAAAGCGCGGCACCAAGAATGCTTACGAGCCAGTATTTGATTTCAACAATGCTTATGGTATTCCATTGGCAACGCTCAATGTAGATTCACGTTTCACCAAAGACTATGCATTCTGTACCAACGGCAAGAGTTTTGCTATCGGTGCCTTGACAGGTTCCGGCTATATCAGTAATGGTGGATACTTCGGTTCTGGTACCAATACTTTGACGATTGGTGGCAAGAACACAAACTTTGAGTTCAAGGGTTCTATCAATGGTAGCCATGTGGTGAAGAATGGTACGGGTATCTGGACCATCTCCAGTGAGAATGTACTTGCCAATGCCAAGTCGCTGAAGATTCTTGATGGATTCGTGAAACTGAACAAGGCAACTGCGACTACATCTATGACTTCTCCAACCATCCTCAATATTCAGGGTGCCGGTGAGCTTTGTGGCGTGGGTTATGCATACGGTATCAACCTTTTGAATGGCGGTACCTTGCGCCCAGGAACTAATAAGCCTACAGCTCAGACCAGCAATACGGGTGTTATCTTCATCCAGAAGAACCTGGTAGCCTACGATGGTTCCAGCATTTATGTGAACAAGGCAAAGGCAGATTCTCTCGTTGTCAATCCATATACAGGAAGCAAGAGTCTCGGCTGGGCATATCTGAAGATAGGCGGCAATGCTACTCTGAATGGTACCATCTATGTTACATACAATGCGAATAGTTGGACTCCAGCTGAGGGTGACTATGTGCGTGTTGTTGACTGTGCAGGCACGATCAGCGGTACTCCTAAATTTGACTTGCAGGCGCTCCCTGCTGGTTTGGGTTGGGATACAAGCAAGTTCCTTACAGAGGGAGTAGTCTATGTAGCCAATGCTACAGGTATCCGTGAGATTGGTTTCGACGCTGGTTCATTCCAGGCAGATGTCTATACGCTCAACGGCTTCCGCATGACAAGTTTGCAGACTTCTATGGCTACCTTGCAGAGCGACTTGAAGAGTCGTGGCTTGGCTCCTGGCTTGTACATTGTCCGTACTGCTAAGGGAACTATCAAGGTTACCTTGAAGTAAACCAAGAAAAATTTTCAGTAAAGACTTTAGTTTGCTGGTTATAATATAGTTAATGAAATCTAAACGAGGGTGTGTCATAAGTCTATGGCACGCCCTCTTGTTTTCTCACTTCTCATTTCTCACTTCTCCTTTCTCACTTCATTATCCCTTTTTACTTTTTTACTTTTTTACCTTTTTACCTTTAAAAAAGCCTTTTTACCTTTTTACTTTTTTACCTTTTTACCTTTAAAAAAGCCGCTGCCAAAAAATAGAGAAAAATAAGCAAAATATAAAGCAAAAATTGCATTATTTTTTTTACTTTTGCAGAGAAATTCTAAATTTATAATAAATGTCTGAAAAGACAATCTACTGATGAGAAAAAGACAATTATATATTCTTTCGCTTCTTTCTGTCTTCTGCGCATTTGGAAATAATTGCGTTTATGGACAGGAGAGTAGTGATTATGGACAGGAGAGAAACGGCTATGAACAGAATGGTTTCGCTTATGGTCAGCAAAATAGTGCATTTGGGCAGAAATCTTCACAATTTCCGATGGAACGTCTCGACCGTGGACTGGTGGCTTTGCCGTCTGCCGGAAAGGGGATTTTTCTCAGTTGGCGACTCCTCGGTACGGATAGCAAGAATGTCTGTTTTGATATAGAGCGGGATGGAAAAGTGATCGCTCATCATATCCGGGCAACCAATTTTACTGATGTAAAAGGTTCTCCTGCACATTCTTATCGCCTGATCAGTTATCAGGATGAGCCGAAGATGGATGCACAGATGCAACGGGAGGTTTCTAAACCAGTGAAGCCTTGGACTGATCTGTATAAGTCGCTGCCTATCAACCGTCCTGAGGGTGGCACTGCTCCAGATGGACGGGCCTATGTGTACACTCCGAACGACTGTAGCGTGGGCGACGTGGATGGTGACGGTGAGTATGAATTGATAGTGAAATGGGACCCTTCCAACTCTCACGACAATTCCCACGATGGCTATACAGGCGATGTGATTCTTGATTGTTATAAATTCGACGGAACACAGCTCTGGCGCATCAATCTTGGCAAGAATATCCGTGCCGGTGCCCACTATACCCAGTTCTTGGTTTTCGACTTTGATGGCGACGGAAAGGCTGAAATGATTTGCAAGACTTCGGCTGGAAGTGTCGATGGACAGGGCAGGTTTGTCAGCGAATCGGCTACTGATACAGAGATTCGTTCGCTCGATAATGCGGCTGATTATCGCAACCGTAGGGGGCGCATCAAGAATGGTCCGGAACTGCTCACTGTCTTCAATGGAGAGACGGGGAAGGCGATGCATACCATCTGGTATAATCCTAACAGAGCTTTCGGTGTGGGCAGACAAGTGGCTGAGGGTGAACGACTTGAGGCTGATGGTTTTCCTGCTTATTCGTCTGTTTGGGGCGATCAGGACAACTATGGCAACCGTGGCGAAAGATATCTTGCTGGCGTGGCTTATCTTGATGGAGCTGCCCATCGGCCGAGTGCCGTGATGTGCCGAGGATACTACACCCGTTCTTATCTCTGGACAGTGGATTTCGATGGTAAACAACTGACGACGAAGTGGTTGCATGCTTCTCTCACTCCTCATGACTGGGTGGTGATGGATGGCGAAGGCAAGGTAATCAAGGAGGCGCATGGCCTCTCTGCGACGGCCTTTGCACAGGGTGCCCACAGCCTGGCAGTAGGAGATGTGGATGGTGATGGATGCGACGAGATTACTTATGGCTCGGCTGCGATCAATCACGATGGAAGTCTGTTGTATTCCACAGGGCTCGGTCATGGTGATGCGCTCCATCTCTCTGATCTCGACCCAGACAGACCGGGTTTGGAAGTCTTTATGGTACACGAAGAGCGGCCTTATGGTTCTGATTATAGGGATGCCCGTACTGGCGAGATTCTCTACCGTACGCTGGACAGAGATGATACCGGAAGGGGTGTGGCTGCGGATATTGACGGGCGCCATCGGGGCTTCGAAATGTGGAGCCTGGACAGTAAGGAAGTAAGGGATTGTCATGGAAATGTGATTGCTGACGACCCTTCTCAAATGCCGGCGATGAACTTCAGAATCTACTGGGATGGCGACCTGCAGGACGAACTGCTTGCCAACGGTCGCAGACCGCATTTTGCTCCGTACCTGCAGAAATGGAACGGAAAGAAGGCGGTACCGCTGCCTTTGAGCAACGGAAAGCATCTCAGCGATATGGGGCATTCTGTGAGCAACAACTGGACGAAGGCTACTCCTAATCTGCAGGCTGATATCTTCGGCGACTGGCGCGAGGAGGTAATCTACTGGGACGAGAGCGATGCCTCTCATCTGAATATTTTCACTACGAATATCCCGACAGAATACCGCATTCCTACGCTCATGCACGATCACATCTATCGCCTGAGTGTGGCTTGGCAAAATGTGGG
>ULTU01000782.1_pt1 | contig 16544 bp, 19 predicted proteins | sample 1957861 | NCBI WGS metagenome assembly ULTU01 (sample SAMEA4835742, study PRJEB28245) | human gut metagenome | biome: gut microbiome; material: fecal sample | place: Denmark | collected 2008
ATATTCTAAAAGATTAACTAAGTTAATTACTAAATTAAACATAGATAAAATAATAACTAAAAAAGTAAAATACTTAAGTGGTGGTGAAAAACAACGAGTTGCTATCGCCAGAACGATTCTAACTAATACAAAAATTATTTTAGCAGATGAACCAACCGGAGCTTTAGATACATTTAATAGTGAAAAGATAATGAAAATTTTAAAAGACTTATCCAAACATAAATTAGTCATAGTAGTAACTCATAATCAAGAATTAGCTAAAAAATATGCTACCAGAATAATTGAAATAAAAGATGGAAAAATCAAATCAGACAATAATCCATGTCATAAAATTTATAATTATCATCTAAAACCTCATAAACTAAAATTGAAATACAAAGAAATAATCAAAATATGTATAAATAACATTCAAAGTAAATTGGGCCGAAATATTTTAAAAATACTAGCTTTCAGTATCAGTACTTTTTTCTTATCTCTAATTCTAAGTATAAACCAAGGATTAAACAAAGAAATAAATAACCTAAATCAAAACAATTATTATACTTATCCTTTAATAATAAGTTCATATTCCTATGATAAATATAATTTAAAAAATCAAACTCAAAATACAACCGAAATAAACATAAATAAATATACAATAAAAAATAACATCGATAATAAATTAATTGATACTTTAAAATCATTAGATAAAAATACATATTTAGGTATTTCTTATTCAAAAATGACTGAAAACAATAATTTATTAATCTCTAATCCTTCTAATAATCTCTTTAAAATAATAAAAGGAACATATCCTCAAAATAACAATGAAGTAATGCTTTTACTTGATAATAATAATTCGATAGATGAAGAATTACAAAATTCTTTAAACATTCATGGCACCAACTATAACGATTATTTAAACAAAAAAATTTTAATAAATTCTTTAGAAGTAAAAATAACTGCAATCGTAAAAAGTAATAATGAATATCTATCTTCTCAAAATGGAATTGTGTATAACCCAGAACTTATTAACACTAAAATAGAATCTATCTCAATATATCCTCAAACTAGAGAAGGTAAAGAAAAAATAAAAAAAGTGTTAAATAAGTATCAAATCGTTGATGAAGCTCAGGAAATAACCGATATCATTAACCGCATAATAAAAATAATAACTTATGTTTTAATAATCTTTAGTATATCAGCTTTCACTATTACTATAATTATGATGAATATTATGTCATATATCGAAGTGATTGAAAGAAAACAAGAAATTGGTATCTTAAAAACCTTAGGAACTAGAAATAAAGATATTAAACGCATCTTTATATTTGAAAATATTTTAATAGGTTTCATCTCAACTATCATTTCATTATTAAATCTATATATACTTTCAAAAATCATAAATCCTATTATAAATGCAAAGATTGGATTAACTTCTTTAATAACCATAAATATTAAAACAATAATTATCATCTTTATTGTAAGTTTTATTATAAGTAAAATAAGTGGTTATATTCCATCAATAATTGCATCAAAAAAGAAAATAACTGATATTTTAAGATAAGAAATATTATGTTATAATCAAATGGGTGATAAAAATGATTATACCAGTTGGAGTAAGTAAAAGACACGTTCATATAACTAAAGAAACATGTTTAAAATTATTTAATACAGATCATTTAGAAGAAAGAAATCCTTTAAATCAACCAGGTCAATTTGCTAGTACAAGTACAGTTGATTTAAAATTAGGAGATAAAATAATAAATCATGTAAGAGTAGTAGGTCCTATAAGACCATATAATCAAATAGAAATATCTCAAACTGAAGCCGATTATTTTGGAGTAAATCCTCCAAGAAGACAAAGTGGAGATTTAGAAAACAGTTTATCTATAACTCTTGTTGGTCCTTGTGGAGAAGTAAATCTAGATAGTGGATTAATTCTAGCAGAAAGACACATTCATATGGACCCAGAAACAGCTAAAAAATTAGATTTAGTCAACAAAGAAATAGTAAATGTTTATCAAAATGATAAATTAATATTTGATGCATTAATCAAAATATCAGATCCTGCTTATGTTGAAATTCACATTGATACAGATGAAGAAGTAGAATTTGATTTACATCAAAATGATGAGGTAGAATTTAAAAAATGTGGAAAATAGGAAATGTTGAAATTAAAAATCAAATAGTTTTAGCTCCAATGGCTGGTATTAGTAACACTGCCTATAGACAAATTATTAAAGAAATGGGAGCAGGTCTAATTTACGCCGAAATGGTTTCTGATAAAGCTATTGTTTTCGGCAATCAAAAAACCTTAGAATTACTAAAAATGGATGAAAAAGAAAGACCAATTGCCCAGCAAATATTTGGTAGTGACATCGAGTCATTTGTAGCCGCAGCTAAACTTGTCGAAGAACAAATGCATCCAGATATTATTGATATAAATATGGGATGTCCTGTGCCAAAAGTTGCAATAAAAAGCCAAGCAGGAAGTGCTTTACTAAAAAATCCAGATTTAATTGAAGAAATCGTATCAGCAGTTGTAAAAAGTGTTTCTGTACCAGTAACAGTCAAAATAAGAAGTGGCTGGGATGAAAATAATATTAATGCTGTTGAAGTAGCTAAAAGAGTAGAGAAAGCTGGCGCCAAAGCTATAACCGTTCATGGTAGAACTAGAAGTCAAGGCTATAGCGGTAAAGCAGATTGGAATATTATTAAAAAAGTTAAAGAAGCAGTTAATATACCTGTAATCGGTAATGGTGACGTTACATCTTGCTACTTAGCTAAAGAAATGCTTGATTACACAGGATGTGATGCTGTCATGATAGGTAGAGGAGTATTAGGAAATCCTTGGCTAATCAAAGAATGTGTCGAATATCTAGAAAGTGGTAAATTGCCAGAAGAAGTAACCCCTAAAGAAAAAATAAATATGTTAAAAAGACATTATAAATTACTATTAGAATCATCAAATGAAAAACTAGCAACCTTAGAAATAAGAACCCATGCACTTTGGTATATAAAAGGATTACCAAAAAGTGCGAGTATTAAAAATGAAATATGCCAAACCAAAAATAGTGAAGAAGTCTTTAAAATTCTCGACGATTATTTAACATCATTAGAATAAATAAAATTAGTAATTGAATTATTCTTTCAAATATAATATAATTTAAACAGGAATAAAGGAGTGTTACTCATGGAAAAAGAAGAAAAGAAAAAAGTTACAAAAAAATCAGGAGAACCTAAAAAAGAAACAAAAAAGAAAGCAGCTCCTAAAAAAGAAAAAACACCAATTTCATTAAATGAAACTGTAAATTTAGAAAAAGATAAACCAGAAATGAATCCCGATGAAGTAGCAGTAGTTAGTGGTCAAATGTGCATTCATTGTCATAATTATTTTGATAAAGGATTAACAATCTGTCCACATTGCCGTAAAAGACAAACTAATAATAGTTTTGGTTTAACAATTGCCATCGTATTCGGACTAGTATTTTTATTATTTATAATTGCTGGTTATTTTGTTGATAAATACATCATTAACACATCAAATGAAGAAGAATACAAAACAAGTTGTAAGTTAGTTTCTTATGAAAACTTAATAAGAGTACCAAAGGATTATAAAAATCAAAAAATTAAAATTATTGGAACTGTTGTAAGCGTAAGTGGAATTGATGATGGTTATGGAAATGAAATGAAAATTAGTTTAAATGCTAATTTATTTGAAAATGGTACCGAACAAATTATTCAAGTAAACTTTAGAGACAAAGATTATAGTCAAGGATTTATGAAAGGTGATTTAATTACAGTTTATGGCGAATATACTGCAATTAATGGAAATGAACCTGAAATAGATGCAGAATATATAGTATTTGGTAATTAAGAATGAGTAATCATTCTTTTTTTATATAATTTTAAAAATCTGTGGTAAAATACTAATGCAAAGGAGTAATAATCATGGATAAAATAATTATTAAAGGTGCAAGAGAAAATAATTTAAAAAATATAGATTTGGAAATTCCTAAAAATAAATTAGTTGTAATGACAGGAGTATCAGGTTCAGGCAAAAGTAGTTTAGCATTTGATACTATATATGCCGAAGGTGAAAGAAGATACATTGAATCACTTAGTGCATACGCTCGTCAATTTTTAGGTGGTTCTGATAAACCAGATGTAGATTCAATTGAAGGTTTAAGCCCAAGTATATCTATTGATCAAAAAACAACAAATAACAATCCTAGATCAACTGTTGGAACAGTAACAGAAATATATGATTATCTAAGATTATTATTTGCCAGAATTGGAACACCATATTGTCCAATTCATCATAAACCAATCAAAAGTCAAAGTATTGAAGAAATGGTTAATAAAGTTCTTGAATTAGGCGAAGGTACAAAAATTGAAATTCTATCTCCAGTAGTACATGGTGAAAAAGGAACTCATCAAGATTTATTTGACGATTTAAGAAAAAAGGGTTTTACAAGAGTTAGAGTAAATGGTGAATTAAGAGACTTATCTGAAGAAATAAAATTAGAAAAAAATAAAAAAGACAATATATATGTTGTAATCGACCGTATTGTTGTATCACCAGATGAAAGAAGCCGTATCTTTGAAGCTATCGAAATAAGCACAAAAATGGCTGATGGAAAAGTATTAATTCATATTATCGATGGTGAAGAATTTATCATGAGCGAACACTATGCTTGTCCCGAATGTAATTTCTCTCTACCAGAATTAGAACCAAGACTATTCTCATTCAATGCTCCATATGGTGCTTGTCCCGAATGTAAAGGTTTAGGAATTAAACAACATTTAAGTTTAGATCTTCTAATACCAGATAAAAATAAAACCATCCTCGAAGGTGGAATTAAAGGATTCAGCATTGATCAAAATATGGCATTAACTCAATTAGAAACAGTTTGTGATTACTTTAATATAGATTTAACTAAAAAAATAAAAGATTTTACTAAAGAAGAATTAAATATAATTCTATATGGAACAAATAAAGTTTTAGACTATGAATATGTAAGTAAAAATGGTAACAAAAGATATGTTAAAGATACATATGAAGGAATAGTTAACAACTATGAAAGAAGATATATAGAAACCAATAGTAAGTGGATAAGAGATTGGCTTGGAACATTTATGGTTGATCAAGCATGTCCAAAATGTCATGGAGCTAGACTAAATGACAACGTTCTTGCCGTTAAAATAAATCATAAAAATATTTTTGAAGTTTGTAATTATTCAATTAAAGAACTATCCGAATTTATGGAAAATCTAAAACTAACTAAGGAACAAGAACAAATAAGCAATCTAATTGTAAAAGAAATAAAAAATAGATTAAGTTTCTTAAATAACGTTGGTTTAGGCTATTTAACATTATCACGTGAAGCATCTACCTTATCAGGTGGTGAATCTCAAAGAATAAGATTAGCTACTCAAATAGGTAGTAAATTAACCGGAGTTTTATACGTTCTTGATGAACCAAGTATCGGACTACATCAAAAAGATAATGATAGATTAATTAACTCTTTAAAAGAAATGCGAGATCTTGGTAATACCCTAATCGTAGTAGAACACGATGAAGATACAATGAGAGCTGCTGATTTTCTAGTAGATGTCGGACCAGGTCCAGGGGCAGAAGGAGGATACATTGTAGCTAAAGGAACTCCAGAAGAAGTAATGAAAAATCCAAATAGTTTAACCGGAAAATATTTAAGCGGAGAACTAAAAATTGAAGTGCCTAAAAAGCGTCGAAAAGGCAACGGAAATTACATTGAAATAAAAGGTGCCAAAGAAAACAATCTAAAAAAAATTAGTGTAAAAATACCTCTTGGAACAATGACATTAGTAACTGGTGTATCAGGTTCCGGTAAAAGCACTTTAGTAAATGAAATACTTTTAAAAGCATTAAGAAGCAAAGTATATGGTACTATGGTAGTTCCCGGCAAACATAAAGAAATAAAAGGTATTGATGATATCGATAAAGTTGTTGATATATCTCAAGATCCAATTGGAAGAACCCCTAGAAGTAATCCCGCCACTTATGTTGGAGTTTTTGATGACATCAGAGATTTATTTGCTGAAATGAAAGAATCAAAAATTAAAGGTTATGATAAAGGAAGATTCTCATTTAATGTTAAAGGTGGAAGATGTGAAGCATGTTGGGGAGATGGCGTAAAGAAAATAGAAATGCACTTCTTACCAGATGTTTATGTCCCATGTGACGTATGCCACGGAACAAGATACAATTCTGAAACTCTAGAGGTAAAATATAAAGGCAAAAACATATCCGAAGTATTAGATATGAGAGTTTCCGAAGCTTTAGAATTCTTTAATGCAAGTCCAAAAATTAAAAATAAATTACAAACAATGGTTGATGTCGGCTTATCATATATTAAATTAGGTCAAAGTGCTCCAACTCTATCAGGTGGAGAAGCAGCCAGAGTAAAATTAGCAAAAGAATTACAAAAGAAACCAACTGGAAAAAGTGTCTTTATTTTAGACGAACCAACTACCGGCCTACATACCGACGATATCAAAAAATTATTAGTAATTCTTCAAAGAATAGTAGATAATGGCGATACAGTTATAATAATTGAACATAACTTAGATGTTATTAAATGTGCAGACTACATTGTTGATTTAGGTCCAAATGGTGGTAATGATGGTGGAAAAGTAATCGCAACTGGAACTCCAGAACAAGTAGCCAAAAATAAAGATTCATATACAGGACAATACCTAATTGATAAACTAAAGTAGTTTACATATCAAAACTATATGAATTGATAAACATAAAAAATAATTATATAATTAAATAGGTGATTAAATGATAATTTATAGTGAACAAAAAAGTATAAAGTATACATTAGTAGAATGGATCTTAACTCTGTTAATTAATTCTGCTGTGTTAGTATTAGCATCAAAAATATTCAAAGGATTCTATATTAGCTCATTTGGGTATGCCATCATTACATCAATCGTAATAATGATATTAAATAGTACCGTTAAACCATTATTTAAATTACTCTCATTACCAATAACAGTTATGTCATTAGGCTTATTATATCCAATTAATAATGTCATAATATTAAAACTAGCATCATTAATAATGGGATCTGCTTTTGTAGTAGAAGGTTGGTTTGTTCCATTCTTTATTTCAATATTTATTTCATTTGCTAATATTTTATTAGAGTCAATTATTACAAAAACAATAGTAGGTAACAGATGAATCCTATAATTTTCACAATAGGTAAATTTGAACTTAGATGGTACTCATTATTAATGCTAGTAGCAGTAGTATCATGCCTATACTTAATAAAAAAAGAAGCAAATAGATTTAATGTAAAATCAGAATTTATTTTTAATATGAGCTTTTGGGCAATAATCTTTGGATTTTTATGTGCCAGATTATACTATGTAATCTTTAATTGGAATTATTATTCTCAAAACATAACTGAAATTCTTCAAGTATGGAAAGGTGGGCTTGCTATCCATGGTGGTTTAATAGGTGGTTTACTAACAATCTTTTTCTATACTAAAAGATATGGAGCTAGAACCATTAGATTTACCGACTTTATATGTGTACCACTATTATTAGGTCAAGCCATTGGTAGATGGGGCAACTTCTTTAATGGAGAAGCACACGGAGCCGCAACAACTTTAGAACATTTACAAAGTTTACATATCCCAGAATTTATTATCAAAGGAATGAAAATTGAAGGTATATATTACACACCAACATTTTTATACGAATCAATAGCCTGCTTTATTCTATTTATAGCTTTTCTAATCATTAGAAGAGGACCTTATAGAAAAGTAGGAACTATGACAGCTTTATATTTAGTTGGTTATGGAACAATAAGATTCTTTATTGAAACAAGCAGAACTGATGCCTTAATGTTAGCAGGATTTAAAGTAGCACAAATTGTTTCAATTACAATGATAGTTATAGGTATTGTTATGCTTATGATAAATAAAAGAAAAAGTAAATTCGAAGATTTATATAATGACAGCAACAATATGGACAAAATAAGATATTAGGAGATAAAAAATGTACGATTTAATTATAATAGGATTAGGACCAGCTGGTATAAATGCTTGCATATATGCCAAAAGAAGTAATTTAAATGTTTTAGTTATTGAAAGAGGTATGCCTGGAGGTACGCTTCATAATATAAAAGAAGTGGAAAACTACCTAGGTTATGAACATATTAATGGTTCAGATTTAGCTATGCAATTTTATAAACAATTTAAAGATTTAAAAATACCTATGGTAAATGAAGAAGTACAGAATATAACACTAGAAGACAATATCAAAGTTATTGAAACATCAAATAATACATATAAATCTAAAGCAGTAATAATTGCTACCGGAAGAGGACCACAAAAATTAAACATACCAAATGAAAATCTTCCAGGAGTAAGTTATTGTGTTTTATGTGATGGCAGTCTATATAAAGATAAAACAGTTGCACTATATAGTTCAAACCCTAGAGGACTAGAAGATGCAATCTACTTATCTGGATTAGTAAAAAAATTATACTTAATATCTAATAAAGAAAAATTAATCGGATCAAAAGAACTTGTTGATAAAGTTAATAATTTAGAAAATATTGAAGTATTTTTTAACCAAAACATAAATGAAATAATTGGAAATGAAAAAATTTCAGAAATAAAATTAAAAGATATAAATTTAAATGTAGATGGATTATTTGTAAATAATGATTATGGACCAATTACTTATTTCGTTAAAAATTTAGGAATAACAAATGATAAAGGTTACATATTAGTTGATGAACATCAAGAAACATCCATCAAAGGATTATATGCCTGCGGCGATAATACTAAAAAAGAAATATATCAAATAATAACTGCTGCTAGTGAAGGTGCCAGTGCTGCAATCAATGCATATAAATATATAAAAGAAATTTAAAAGGATACAATCGTATCTTTTTTTTCACATTTATATACAAAGAAACATAAAATATATAGAGGTGAAATTATGAACGATTGTAATAATGAATTAGGATGTTGTTATACATTCTGTGCACCACCTGGTCCGACTGGCCCCACAGGTCCGCAAGGAATTCAGGGTATTCAAGGAATCGCAGGAGCTACCGGTCCGCAAGGCGCAACAGGTCCAACTGGAGCCACTGGTCCACAAGGAGTAACAGGACCAACAGGTGCGACTGGTCCACAAGGAGTAACAGGCCCAACTGGAGCGACCGGTCCACAAGGAGTAACAGGCCCAACCGGTGCGACTGGCCCACAAGGAATAACAGGTCCAACAGGTGCGACTGGCCCTCAAGGATTAATAGGTCCAACAGGTGCGACTGGACCTCAAGGAGTAACAGGACCAACTGGAGCCACTGGCCCTCAAGGAGTAACAGGTCCAACCGGCCCAACCGGAGCAACAGGCCCAACTGGTCCAACCGGTCCCCAAGGTGAAGCAGGTGAAACACCAACTTTATCAATTGGAACAATATTAACAGGTGAACCAGGAACTCAAGCAACTGCATCCATAACTGGAACAGCTCCAAATTATTTTCTTAATTTAACAATTCCACAGGGTCCAACCGGTCCTACAGGAGCCACAGGTCCAACCGGTCCAACCGGCCCTCAAGGAACATAAAAATAAATGAAAATAATAGTATACGCTATTACCAAAAATGAATCTAAATTTATAGATCGTTGGTATAACTCCATGAAAGAAGCAGATGATATCTATGTCTTAGATACCGGTTCTACCGATGATACTGTTGAATTACTTCAAAAACTAAATGTCCATGTTAAACAAGAAATAATTAAACCATGGCGATTTGATGTAGCAAGAAATAAATCATTAGATATGGTTCCAGACGATGTTGATATTTGTGTCTGTACAGATATAGACGAAATATTTGCTCCAGGTTGGCGCCAAGTTCTTGAAGAAAAATTCAAAAATGCTAATCGTTGTCGTTACAATTACATATGGTCTTTTGACAAATACGGCAATCCTGCTGTTAACTTCTATCAAGAAAAAATTCATACCAGAAAAGGTTACACATGGGTAAATCCAGTACATGAAGTATTAAAATGCTCACTTAATGGTGAAAAAATTGTAACCTTAGATGAAATAACATTAAAACATTATCCTGATAGTACAAAGTCTAGATCAAGCTATTTACCACTTCTAGAACTAGCTGTCAAAGAAGACCCTAACAACGACCGTAACATGCATTATCTAGGCAGAGAATATATGTTTTATGGTAAATATGACGATGCCATTACTACTTTAAAAAAACATTTATCAATGCCTACAAGTACTTGGGATGAAGAAAGATGTGCTTCTGAAAGATTTATATCAAGATGTTACACAATGCTTAATAATTTACCTGAAGCTTTAAAACATGCTTTAAGATCCATAAGTGAATGTTCTACTAAAAGAGAACCTTATTTTGAAACAGCTTATGTATACTATCTTATGAATAATTATGAAGCTTCTAAATCTTATTTACTTATGTGTTTAAATCAAAATAATAACAATAAGTCATATATTAATGATCCAGCTTGTTATAATGGCACTGTAGAAGATTTATTAAGTGTTTGTGAATATTACTTAGGTAATTACAAAACATCTCTTAAATGGTCTAAAAAAGCCTTAAAATTAGATCCTGAAAATACAAGAATAATTAATAATAAAGAGTTAATATCCCAAAAAATATATTAACTCTTTTATTTTACTTTTAATTAAAATTGTGTTATATTTTTCCCGTGATGACTATGCAAAACTTAATAATGGCATATCTTGGAGATGCCGTCTATGAACTATATGTAAGAGAATACCTAATAAACAAAGGAATATCTAATGTAAATGATTTACAAAAAGAATCCCTAAAATATGTATCAGCAACTTCTCAAAAAAACATTTTAGAAGAACTAATAAATAATAATATTTTAACTGGTGAAGAACAAGAAATTGTAAGAAAAGGACGTAACGCTCCTAGTCATAAAAGTAAATCAACAGATATAGTTACATATCATAAAGCTACTGGCTTTGAATGTTTAATTGGCTATTTATATCAAAATAATAAAGATAGATTAGAAGAAATTATGAAAGGAATATTAAAATGAGAGTATGTGGAAAAAACGTTTTTAATGAAACCGATAAAAGTAAAATAAAAAAAGTATATCTTAGTTCTAACTTTAAAGATCAAGAAATAATCCAAACAATAAAAAAATCTAACTTAAAATATGTTAATACCGATCCTAAAGTATTAGATAAAATGTTACCAAACAATCAAGGTATTATTATTGAAATATATGACTATGTATATGGAACCCTAGATGATATAACTGATGATACTTTTGTAGTAATGTTAGATCACCTAGAAGATCCTCATAACTTTGGAGCAATTATTCGTTCATGTGAAGCAAAAGGTATTAAAAATATAATTATTCCTAAAGATCGTTCTGTATTAGTTAATGAAACTGTTATGAAAACAAGCACTGGTGCTATTTCAAGAGTAAACATCATAATGGTAAATAATTTAGTAAACGCTATTAATAAATTAAAAGAAAAAGGCTTCTTTGTTTATGCTGCCGAAGCAGGTGGAGAAGATTATCGTAAAGTTTCTTACGCTGATAAAGTATGTTTAATCATTGGTTCAGAAGGATTCGGAGTAAGTCAATTAGTAAAAAAGAATAGTGATTTAATTATAAGTATCCCAATGAAAGGTAAAGTAAATTCATTAAATGCTTCCGTTTCAGCAGGTATATTAATTTTTGGAATAGGTGAATAATGGAATTTAATGATGAAAAATTAATTACCATGTTTTCCGAAAATGATGAAGATGCTAAAAATATTTTATATGATAAGTACAGTTATATAATTTCTATAATTTTAGCTAAATATAAAAGAACTATTTATGCTTTAGGTATTGATATATCAGAAGTCAAACAAGAAGCAATGTTAGCTTTTACAGATGCTCTAATTAAATATTCATCAGATAAAAGCACATCACTCCCTACATTTATATCTCTAGTAGTTGAACGAAAAATTCAAAATTGTATTCGTAAAGCCGAAACAACAAAAAATAAAGTTAATACTGAAGCTTATAGTTTAGAAGCAGAATATGAAGCATTTAAAAGACCTTTAGAAGAAATATTAGGTGATAGTTCTCTAGATCCTCTACATAAAATGGAAAATGAAGAAAGACTAGAAGAATTAACTAAAAAAATAAATGATGATTTATCACCATTTGAAAAAGATGTTTATAAATTAGTTATAAATGGTTTTGGTTATCAAGACATTGCTAAAATATTAAATAAAGAACCAAAACAAATAGACAATACTATTCAAAGAATACGCAATAAAATAAAAGATTTATTATAATAAGTAATAAATCTTTTTACTTGATTTATAATAATAAGTGTGATATATTACATTTAAGCACGAAAAGGTGTTTTTTATTTGAAAAAAAATGAGGTGTAAAAATGGCAAAAACTAAAGAAGAAACAAAAAAAGTTGAACCTAAAAAAGTTCAAAAGAAAACTGTAAAAAAAGAAAAGAAAGTATCTACTCCAAAGAAATCATTTATTAAAGAAGTAAAAGATGAATTAAAAAAAGTAAAATGGCCAAGCAAAGAAGATATGCTTAAATATAGTATTGCAACCTTAGCATTTATTGTTATATTTGGATTATACTTTTATGGTTTAGATGCATTATTTGCATGGATTAGTTCATTAGTAAAGGGGTTATAATTTATGGAAAAAGAATGGTATGTTGTTAACACATATAGTGGACATGAATCTAAAGTTAAAGAAAAATTAGAAATGCGTACAGAATCTATGGGCTTCCAAGATTATATCTTTAGAATTATTATCCCAGAAGAAACTGTTAAAGAAACAATGAAAGATGGAAGCGTTAAAGAAAAAACTAAAAAAATGTTTCCAGGATATATTTTAGTAGAAATGATTATGACAGATGAAGCATGGTATATCGTTAGAAATACTCCAGGAGTAACTGGTTTCATCGGATCAAGTGGAAAAGGTGCTAAACCAACTCCATTAAAACCTCAAGAAATAGATAAAATATTAGCTAATATGGGAATGACAAGAATGGATGTTGATAAAGAATTAACTGTTGGAACAAGAGTTTCAATTGTTGATGGTCCATTCAAAGGCATGGAAGGTGTTATTGATAATCTTGATATTGAAAACAGCAGATTAACAGTTCTAATTGACCTTTTCGGACAAGAAACACCTGTAGAAGTAGAATTATTCCAAGTATCAGCAATTAAATAAAGTTTAATGGTTCTCATTAAACTTTTTTTATGATAATATGATAATAATCAGGGAGGCTTATTATGAGAAACAAATCGGTGTTAACAACAATGTTTGAAATATATGGTAAACCTAAAATTGATTGGATGGGTTTTGAAGTGAGTGAAGAAAATACATTAACCTATCATCATATTATTAAAGCTGAAGATGGAGGCGACGCTAGCCTTGAAAACGGTGCCATTTTAACCAAAAAGGCTCATGTAAAATTACATACTATTGAAGGTTTAGATCCAAAATTATATGAAGAATACAATTATTGGTTTCGTTTAATTAACGATATGAAATGTTCTCCAACTTTTGAGATAATGCAAATTATGTACAGTTTAAAAGATAAACTAGAATATGACATCTCTAATAAAAAACAACTAAAAGAGCAAAGCAAAAGATTAACTATAAAACCAAGGGAAAATAAATAATATGAAGAATCCAGAAATATTAATTGAAATGTATAAAATATATGGTAAACCAACTGTTGATTGGATGGGATTTAAAGTAACTAAAAATAATCATATAACATACCATCATATTAAAGAAGATCGTAACGGCGGTACAGAAACAGTTGAAAATGGAGCATTATTAACAGTCAAAGCTCATCAACTTTTACATAAATTAGAGCATACTAATGAAGCAGAATACCAAGAATACCAATACTGGTTTAGAGTAATAAATGATATGAAACAAAGACCTAGCGATGAAATAATGCACATAATGTATACTAAGAAGAAAAAACTATTAGAACAAACTCGAGCAAAACAAAAATAATACTTGAAAACAAGGCAAAGTTGTGATATTATCTTAACTGCAATTATATATTTTTATATAAATGCAAGTGGAGGGGAATGCGGATTAGCCCATATACCACTAAGCGAAAATATGAAAGGATGTGTTTTTCGTGGCAAAAGAAGTCGTAAAGAGAATTAAATTACAAATTCCTGCTGGTAAAGCTACACCTGCACCACCAGTTGGTACAGTTTTAGGCCCTGCTGGAATTAATTTACAAGAGTTCTGTACAAAATTTAACGATGCTTCTAAAGATAAAATGGGAGATGTTTTACCTGTTGAAATTTCTATCTATGATGATCGTTCATTTGATTTTGTATTAAAAACTCCACCAGCTGCATTCTTATTAAAGAAAGTTGCTAAAATTCAAAAAGCTTCTAAAAAAGGAGCAAATGAAGTAGTAGCAACTATTACTCAAGATGAATTACGTAAGATTGCAGAAATCAAAATGCCAGATCTTAATGCTTATACTATTGAAGCAGCAATGAATATTATTGAAGGAACTGCTCGTAACATGGGTATAGCTGTTAAAGGATTAAATGATGCAGAATTAGCTGAACAAGCAAAAGAAGCAGCTGAAGAAGAAAAAGAAATGGCAAAAAGAGACGCTGAACTTGCAGAAATGGAAGAATCCATTGCAAACACTTCTGCTGAAGTAGAAGTTATTGGCGAAAATAAAGAAGAAAAAGAAGAAAATTAATTATCCGCAATTAACCACGATTGGAGGGAAAAATAATGAAAAAACTAGGAAAGAAATATGTGGAAGCTTCTAGTAAAGTTGATAAAACTAAGGTTTATGACTTAGCTGAAGCAATAGAATTAGTAAAAACTACAAGTATTACTAAATTCGATAGCTCTGTAGAAGTTGCTATGAATCTTAATATTGATACTAAAAAATCAGATCAACAATTAAGAGGTTCAATCGTACTTCCTAACGGAACTGGTAAATCAAAGAAAATCTTAGTTCTAGCTAAAGGAACAGCTGCTACTGAAGCAAAAGAAGCAGGTGCTGACTTTGTTGGAGATCAAGATTTAATTGATAAAATTTCTAATGAAAACTGGTTTGATTATGATGTAATAATCGCTACACCAGAAATGATGCCTGCTTTAGGTAAAATTGGTAAAGTTTTAGGACCAAAAGGATTAATGCCAAACCCTAAAACTGGAACAGTTACACCTACACCTGCAAAAACTGTAGCAGATGTTAAAAAAGGTATGGTAGAATATCGTGCTGATTCATTAGGAAACATTCACGGAGTAATCGGTAAAGTATCTTTCGAAGATAAAGCTTTACAAGAAAACCTTACATATTTTGTAAATACTATCTTAAAGAATAAACCTAAATCAGTTAAAGGAGTATTCGTTAAAAGTATTTCAATTTGTACAACTATGGGTCCTGGAATTAAATTAAATATTAATTCTTTTGACAAATAGTTAAATATGTAGTATATTAAATTCGTTAAAAAAACTTTTTATCCGAAGAAAGCAGGGGCAATTGCTTAATAATCCTGCCGAGGAAAGCATAGAAATTAACTATAACTTTCCTCATGGAAAGTTTTTTTATAAAAAACAAAAGGAGGAAGAATATGGCAAGTGAAAAAATTCTTAACGCAAAAAGAGAAGTAGTTAATGAAATTGCTGACAAAATCAAAAATTCAGAATCAGTAGTATTATTTTCTTACCAAGGATTAACAGTTGCTGATATGGCTGAATTAAGAAGTAAACTTAAAGAAGCTAACGGCGAAGTTAAGATTTATAAAAACACTTTAGTAAGAAGAGCTACAGATGAAATGAATTTAGATATGGCAAATGTTCTTGAAGGACCAAATGCTATTATATTTGGTAAAGAATTATTAGAACCAATTAAGGTTTTATCAAAATTCACAAAAGATCATAAATGCGCTGAAATTCGTTCAGGAATTATCAATGGTGAAGTTGTTGGAATTGACACTATCAATGAATATGCTAGTATTCCATCAATGGAAGGCTTACTTACTATGCTTGCAGGTGGTATGATAGAACACGTTAAAAATCTATCTATAGCATTAAATTTATATGCTGAAGGATTAGAAAAGTAATTTAAAAAGAAAGGAAAAAGAGAAAATGGCTAAAATTACAAAAGAAGATTTTATTAATTCATTAAAAGAAATGACTATTCTTGAAGTTAAAGAATTAGTTGACGCTATGAAGGAGGAATTCGGAGTAGATCCATCAGCTGTAGCTGTTGCTGCTGCACCTGCTGCTGCTGTTGAAGAAGGACCTTCTACAAAAACTGTTGTATTAAAAGACGCTGGAGCTGCTAAAATTCAAGTTATCAAAGTAATTCGTGAAATTACTGGTTTAGGATTAGTAGAAGCTAAAGGTGTTGCTGACAATGGTGGAAACATTAAAGAAAATGTTTCAGTTGACGAAGCAAACGAAATTAAAGCTAAATTAGAAGAAGCTGGAGCTACTGTAGA
>ULTU01057461.1_pt1 | contig 16517 bp, 3 predicted proteins | sample 1957861 | NCBI WGS metagenome assembly ULTU01 (sample SAMEA4835742, study PRJEB28245) | human gut metagenome | biome: gut microbiome; material: fecal sample | place: Denmark | collected 2008
CCAAGTTCTTATACGTGAAAAATCTTACTCATTTTATAATTCTTACCAAACATTTTTTATCTCATAAGTCATCTTATCAGGATTAACTGTTATCTCAATATAATTCGTATCTTTAATAGCTTGTAAATCCGGATTATCTAGTTGCCCCTCACCTATTGACAAATACTTCACTCCTCTTTTCATCGAGTAATCCGTATTATCTCCAGTTTGTATAACCCAAATATTTTTACCAGAATTTCTTCTCAAATCACAAAGCACATCAATAAACAAACTCTTTTCCATACTGTCAGTAAAATCTTCCAAACTGCCATTCATAACAATTAACACATTTTTATTAGCCGCAGCAACATCCTTCTTCAAAGAAATCCATTGATTACTATCAGTAACTCTAAGTCCACCATCAGCAATATTTAAAGATATCACAGTTGCATATTTATAATTCTTAACATCATAAGCCTTTGGAACAATTTTATCAGCTGTAATATTTGCTAACAAATTCTCATCATTTTGTTTAGGCATAATCACAATTTTTGAATTTTTGTTTATAACTTCTTCGAGCTTTTTATTTTTCAAATGCTCTAACAAAATTCCATTATTCATAGATGGTGCAACCACAATCTTATATGAATCTGTTGCCGTAAACTCACTTTCAACACACAAAGCATCTGCCCCTTTAATATCTCTAGGCAACAATTCAGTAGAATTTACAGTAGCTCCATCATAAACAATTTTTAAATCATCAAAATAAACAGTTCCAGAAGTAAGCTCTTCGCTATTATCTTGTGCCACATAAATATCTACAAGCTTTGCAGGCAAAGCAATATCAGATAAATCGAATTCTAGTTCCTGCCAACCGCTTGACTCAAGCCCTTTACAAACTACAGCATACTTAGTAGTATTATTTACATCAGTTATTTTCAATTTAATCTGATCACTTGTAGAAGCTGTTGTATACATCATAAACTTTACTGCCTTAGCATTTTTATCTAAAATGATACTATCATCAAATCTCAAATATGCAGCTCTTGTCTTTGACGTCTTAGTAAAATCATAATCAAGTTTTGCAACATTCTTGCCAGAATATACTTGTTCATTCGAAAGCTTGGCATCGCCCAAAACTTCTTCTGGATAAGCTTTAAAGAAAAAATTTTCTTTTTCAAAATCATTTGCTGTCACTTCTTTACTTGCATCCACACTAACTAAAGCATAAGATTTTGCATTACCAATACTTACAGAAATAATATAATCTCCTGCTTCACTTGCAGTAAACACTCCGTCTTTTATACTTCCGTTTCCAGTTTCGACTTCCCAAATAACTTCATCATTTCTTAAATCTCCATAATATCCATTTTTATTTTGACCACTAACTTTAAAAGTAACATTTTCATTTTTTGCTACAGCAATCTTTTTTGGAGAAATTGTAAGTTCGTTTGGCATACTTAATACATCAATATTAAAACTACCTTTTGCTTTTCCTATACTTGCAGTAATTGTAGTGCTTCCTGCTTCATTTCCAGCAACTAAAACTCCGTCTTTAAAATCAACTGGCACACCATCATAAGACCATTTAATTTTTTGAGTATCTATCGTTACAGGATTATAATATTTATCATAACCTTTTACAGTAAGTTCTTTTTTGCAACCCACAAAAACGTTGACATCATTTACTTCTATTACAAGTTTATCTAAAGAACCTGTCTTTTCGTTATTAAAAACAGCTATTGCATTAGGAACATTTCTTAAAGTCTTATCGCTTGGTGAATTTTGTATTGTATATGATTCGTCCCCTAACTGTCTTACAACCATAGTTGTAGAGCCACCACCATCTAAATTCATAGCAGTATAAATTCCTTTTTCAACTAAAAGTTCAGCAAGTTCAGTTTGAGTAAGCCCAATACTTTTAGCTTGTCTTCCATCAACAGTAATCAAATAAAATGTTTCGCCATCTTTAGAAACGCCAACAGCCGTCCTTGGATTTGAACCATATATTATATGAGTAAAGTTTGTGGTAGCACCATCTTTAACTAAAAGTGTTCCACCAGAAACAGCAAGTTTAATTTTATCTATATCAAGTTTCATATCGATATCTAAACTAACCTTGTTTCCAACTTTAAAATACTTACTCATAGCATCTGCTGCATTTCCAAGTGCAGATATAACGTATCCGTCTTCTGGGATAGTTACTGGCTCTTCGTTATATCTAACTTCTTTAACTTTACCCTTCTCAACAACTAGTTCCGTAAGCACTAAGTCACTTGTTGAACCAAGAGATTTTTCTCCCCATTTACTTGTATATAAAACAGGATACTCGTAGTTTGACGACCATTTGTTAATTTCTGAAATAGCTATTGCTTCATCGTTATTATTATTAGTAAGAGTAATTTTATTAGTAAAATAATCAAACAAAACATTGTTATCTTCGTCAATCGTAAAACTTGCAAGCACATCTTTTACTTCGTTTTCGTAATATGTAGATGTTAAAACTTCGCCGTCTTCTATCGTCATGCCAATTATATTTCCCTTTTGAGTTTTACCATTGAAAAAGTCTGCATTAATTGCTGCAACAACATTTTTATTACTATTTGTTATCATCGTTTTTACATTTTGAAAAGTCTGCAAACCATTACTAGATGTAAGCAAACCAAGTGATGTATTTTTATCATTTAAATCAACTTCTATAATATTTATCGAAAGCCAACCTTTATCAGTAAGTCTTGTATAAGTTTTTAAATTAGCTCCCGAATTAATAACTTTTGTATTAACAGTTTCATGAAGTTTAGTAAGTGCAAAACAATTTGTACAAGCAATCATACAAATCATTAAAGTAATCAAAAAACAAATTCTTTTTTTCAAAAAATCAGCTCCTCTCTTTCTCCCATCAATATGATTAGACAATTAACTACTACTTTTGGTTTTCATCTTTTTCAAAATTTTTTACAGAAGGTTTGTCCCAACCCTTAATGCCAGATCTCGTAATCGCACCAAATACACAAGGTTTGATTTTTGGAATATCTTTGCTTAATTCTTTAATTAAATCTTTCATGTATTCGCGTTTTGTATATCCATCGGCAGGACAAGTTTTTTTCATAACAGGAATTTCATTTCTTCTTGCAAAACCTTTAATATCTTTTTCTTGAACATAAATCATCGGACGTATCGTAACTATATTTTTTCTAGATAAATATGTAGTCGGTGCAAAAGTATGTACATTCCCTTCATAAAAAAGACTAAGGAAAAATGTTTCAATAACATCATCCATATGATGACCAAGTGCAACTTTATTACATCCATGTGCTTCTGCTGTGCCATTTAAAGCTCCTCTTCTTAGGTTTGCGCAAAGAGAGCAAGGATTTTTTTCTTTTCTAACATCAAATACAACTTCTTTAATATTTGTTTTTTCTATGATATATTCAATCCCTAATTTTTCGCAGAGTTCTTCAAGTGGTTTAGTATCAAAAATATTTCCACCCGGATCTATTGTGATAGCAACAACTTCAAACTTTTTAGGATAAAAATGTCTAAGATTATTTAACGCCATTAGAAGAGTAACACTATCCTTTCCACCTGATAACCCTACAGCAATTCTATCTCCTTCCTCAATCATATCATAATCTTCAATAGCTTTTCTAATTTTGCTTAATATATGTCTCATAACATTACCTCCAATTTTTTATTAGAAAAGTATAACATAAAAATTAAAATGAGAAAAGGGGACGGAGGAAAAAATGCGAGAAAAGGGGGATGAGAAAAAGGGACGGAGGAAAATTCTCACTTTTTCCTCTGTCCCATTTTTCTTACTTTTTATTTGGTTAATTTAGGTACTCAATATAAAGCTTGCCATCATTATCATAGATTGCACGAAGTTTTAGTTCTTCGGATTCACCTGTTATTCCTACTATATCGTATAATTGAGTTTTAAATGTGTATACTGTTATAGGAACTAAGTTTGTAAATACACTACTGTCTTGCCATTGCCAGCTACCATCATCTGCTTTTATTGCATATTTTGAAGATGATTCTAGTCTTCCTAGGTATTTTTGATTATTTTTCAAATTTAGTGAATATCTTGCATCTAGGGTTATTCCTGCTGTACTTGCTACTGTCATGTTGTCAAAATCATCTTTGCCCCAAACATATACTGTTTTAGCACCGTTTTGCCAAGTTAGTTTGTGTTTCGTGTATAGTTTGTAATCTATCCATTCTGGAGCATCCACTTCTGGAGTCTCATTGCTATTGCTTACATATATTTCACTTACATTTGTTGCACTTATTTCCATAACAACTTCAACATTTTTTGTTGTTTTTGCCCCATTGTTTATCTTTACACTTGTTATAATTGGTGATGGATGTACTGTCACTGTAAGAATTGCACTCGTTGCCAAATAATTTCTACCCTCACTACCTCTTACAGTTACTACTGTATCTCCTTCTGTAACACCTGTAACGCTAACCGTTTTTTCAAAAGTGTCTATGGTTGCATTGGCTATTGCCGTATTTGCGACTTTTACAGAAAGCATCCCATCTCCAGTATATGTATAATTTACCTTTTTCGTTTGATTTTTTAATAAATCCAAATGATCTCTATTTAAAGTGATTTTGCATTCTGCTTTATTTATCACATATTCTTTATTACTGTTTAAAAGCGTATAGTTTGAAACTTTTCCTCTTCCTCCTGTAACACTTGCTATTGTTGCTACCGAAGTATATGTGCCTGCATTTATCTGCATTGTTCTAGTCAAATTAAGTGTTTCGCCCGGTATTCCAGAGTCTGCAGTTACTTCTGGAGCTTGTTCTTTGCCATTATAGGTAAATGTTGTTTTGCTTCCCCAAACAGCTGCTACCTTTTTTGTTTCAATTATCCAAGATATATTTTTATTTGCAGTTGTCTTGTCTGACCACTGGTAGTTTGCTGGGTCTTTAAGGCTCACTGTAACATTTTGTGTACCCGCATCTATTCTTGTATTATTTGAAACAATCATCGTTGCGGAATCAAAATTGTTTAATCTGACTGTTTGTTCTGCACCTGTATAAGTATAAGTTCCATTAACTGTTGGGATAGTTAATTTCTTTCGTGAAACAATCGCTGTATCATTGCTACTATCTGTTATGTCTTTAAACATACTTGTATCATAATATTGTTTGCTTACTGTTGCTACAAGATAAATATATTTATCTGCAAGTCCTTTAGCTATTGTGTATGTTTTATTTGTTGCACCGTTTATGGCTGTTCCGCCAGATGTATTATTTGATGTATTTGAATACCATTGATAAGAAACACTTGTACCACTAGTTGGTTTTGTAATATTTAATTTGGCTGTTAATGTCTCTCCTATCATGTTTGTTCCTGTTATAGTTACACTACCTTCGATAATTCCATTTTTTATCGTGTATGATGTAGAAGTATTGGTAAATATATAGTCATTTACATTACCATTGCCAGATACAGCACAAACCGCTTCCGCCGTGTATGTTCCTGGATTTATCTGACTTCCTGTTGCACTAATAGTAATAGTATCGGGAACAGCACCTGTTGCTACTGCTGATGGTATTTTTGGTGTTTCATCATAATAAAATGTTGTATTTTTCCAGATAACTGAAACTACTTTTTTATTTATAACCCAATTTATGGTTCTAGAATTACTTGTTCTATCTTGCCAAGTATGATTCGAATCTGGAGCTACATATGCGGTGTAACTTCCAGCATGCAAAGCTTTTGAAATTCCTGTTATTATACAACCATTTCTTGTCGACAATCCATCTTGCTCATATCCATTATAAATTAATGTCTGACCTTTCGGTGCATTACTATTTGATATAGTAGCTTTGTTAATCTTCCACGAAAATGTTAAACTGTCTGTACTTTTATCTTTCCATCTATATTTTGCAGTATTTTTCAAACTGACAGTAGCTGTATAGTTTCCAGCATTAATCGCTGTATTACCAGATATATTCATTGCATTTTCATTAAAATTAGATAAGACTATTGATTGTTCTTTACCGTTGTATGTAAAACTAGTTGTTGTAGCCGTTGGTTTGTCTATATAAATTATCATGACATATCCACAAGCATCACATTCTCCATCTTCGTTATTATCATAATGGTTTCCACTCGTCAACCTAGTGTTACATCTTGTGCAATTTTTATAGTGAATACTACTTGTTTGTGAATAACTGCCTGGATACGAATGACCTAATGCATATCCATATGAAAATTCACTTTCACTACATCTCGAACATTCTTTTACATAAACAGATGCATCTGTACAAGTGGCACTACTATACAAATGTTCTGCTCCCCAATCATGTCCTAGTGCACTACCATATGCTCCCCCACATTCAGAACAAATAGCACTACTTGTACAAGTAGCCCCGGTTCCTGCAGAGTGACTAGCATAATCCTGATATCCGCACCCATCTCTTGTACATGTTCTTACATGTTGAGAATCATCACTATATGACCAACCTCCATAAGAATGTCCTAACGCAGGAATTATCTCTTCTGTTATACAGTTATGTGACTCATCATCATGTTGATAACCACTTCTTTTTATTCCATTTGTAGTACATGTCGGCGCTGTTTCATCATTTACCCAATATATGCTTCTTGTATCTTTTGCTCCACATTTTGTACATCTTCCAGTTCCATAGTAATAGTTTCCACAAGGACAACAATATGGGTAATCATAGTTATGATTTCCTCCTTTTGGACAGTATCCGGCATAACTAATTGTGCCAAGTCCTAAAGTCAACAGTATTAATATCAATAAAACTAGCATTAACTTTCTTTCCATCTTCATCCTCCTTCCAAATAAGATAGTTATAATACTACATTATTTATTAATTATCGTAATATGGAAGCTATTACCTTTCTTGCTACCATCTTCGTCTATTCTTTCTCTACCAGTAATAATCTTAGCCTCACGCATATAGATACCTGTTCTATTACCGTTCGTTGCACTGCTATCTGACTCGGCTGGTGTAATAATAGATACTTTACCAGCAGGTATATTACTAATCGATCCATCAGCATTTGCTGCTTGGAATTTATTAGCTGTTGCAAGTGTACTTATTGCCGTAAACTCTTTCTCAGTAGTTACTTTTGCTTCAACTTGAGCAAAGCTCAAACCGTAGTAAGAAGTAATATTACCGTTTGTAGAAACTCTTGCATTTCTCATTTTACGAACTAAGTTTTCTGCTCTGTTTAAAGTAATCTCTCCACCGTAAACTTCTGTAAGCTTACTAACTGGATTTTTAACAGTTATAATATTCTTATTATTTGAATCAATATCGCCCATTACATGTACTGGTGTTTCGTTACCTATCTTATTAGAGAATACAAATGTATCATCAATACTATAAGTATCGCCGTTAACAAATACAGTAATTTCTTTACGATATGTTGTCAAATAAATGTCGTCAACTGTATATCTGTCACTTATATTTTCTGTTAATCTTACTTCTTCTTCAGATGTAAATACAATTCTTGCTTTTCCAAATGAAGTAGCATCATAAATCTTATAACTAATCGAAGCTGCATCTCTTGCAATATCATTTACGTTATAAACTTTTGTTGTAATATTTCCATTTTCGTCTTTTACAGTAAATTTATAAATTGTATTCGCATAAGCTTTATATGTTATCTCTGTTCTAATCTGCCATTTACCTTCAACCGTTATATTATTTCCTATGCTTATTTCGTTATCATTTACTGAGGCAAAAACAAGGTTTGTAGTTGATTTAACAATCGCATGAATATTTACTTCTATAACTTTGCCGCCACTTCTTATAACTTCTTTTTCAAAGCTAATAGTTGGTTTTGCATTATATCCAGCTTTTTTACCATATATGATAGTTAAATCTTTTGTATAAGATGTATTACCGTTATTATCTGTTACAGCAACTCTTAATAAGTAAATTCCTTCCTTATCTAAAGTTCCTGCATAGAATGAACTTGTATCGCTTGATTCCTCAATACTTAATGTCTTATAAGCAAATGTGCCTTCTTCTTTTACTTGCCATTCATATCTCTTAATTCCATATCTATCATAAACATTTGAAAGTTTTGCTTCAAACTCACCATCATAACTTATTCCATCTTCAGGCTTAATCAATTCAAATATTGCATTTGAAACATTAGGTCCTGTACTATCTACAGAGATAATATTTTGAGAAATAATAGTTTCTAAGTTACCTAGTCTAGCCTTATTAAAGACTTTATCTTTATCAACCCTGATAACCAATTCACCATCACTTGTTATACCGCTAAATGCTAAACGATACTTATAAATGCTTTTTTCATCTTGACCAATATATTCTAATTTAACATCTTTTGGTGTAACTTTATTTCCATCAACTTCAAATATTAAATCATCTGCTGTAAACTCATCTGTATTGATACCAGACTCTTTATCTTCAACATACACAAGAAATCTAATAGTGTCTCCTGCATTCATTAAAATCTTGTCTAATGTTTGACCGTAGATTAGAGGTGGTGTACTATCTTTCTTAACTACAGAATCAAACTTATCGCCATTTTCTTTAGTCTCGATGTAGTATCCTTCTGGAGCTTCTATGTTTCCTTTATAAGGAGGTTTGTCTTTACCAGTTAGAGTACCACTTTCTATTTTAGTATTTCCATCTTTGGAATCTACAGCTGTATCTTTACCTATGATATGAGGTTTGTCTTCAACATCTTTTCCGGTATTTTCACCAATTGTCAAATTACCGTTATTTATAATTGCAGTGCCGTCAGGATTTTCAATAGTTCCAACATTCTCGCCATCACCACTTCCGATAATATTTACATTTGAACCATTTTCTATCTTGATTGGTGTGTCTATAGTAATTGTCTTATCTTCTAAATCAATTGTAACATCTTTATCTATTACAATCTCTCCAGTTTCTTTTACATCATTTATAACTTTAATTGTATCTCCGCTTTCTGCTCCATTTACAGCATCTTGAAGTGTATTGTAGTTTGTCTTGTTTCCATCTTTATCTGTTATAGAGTAGTTAGCTTTTACAACAGTTACATTAATTTCTGCTGTAACATCATCATAGATAATACCAGTTGCTTTAACAATTACTTTTGCATTTCCTATACTAACACCTGTAATTGCGATAGAGCCTTGTTTTAATACTGCACTTGCGATGCTTGCAATAGTTGTTACACTAAGTGTTCCGTCACCACTATATGTGTATGTAACCGTTTCTGTGTTTCCTTCAACAATCGTTAAGTCATATCTTGAAAGGACTATATTTGCTGTTAATTGCATTACTTCTACAGTTCTTGTTACATTCATTACAGTTGTTCCGTTTAATCTTAATGTGTATTTTACTAAGTAAGTTCCTGGTACTGTAGTATCTACTTTCGAAATATTCTTACCATCTTTTGTTACTTCGGCACCTAATAGTTCGTATCCTAAGCTTGTGTATTTACTTTCGTCTGCCTTTGTAAATCCTGCAACTTTTGCACCTGCATCTGTGTAAGTAGAATTTCTTACTACTTTAACGCTTTCATCACCTATTAATTCAAGGATTGCTCTTATTCTGTTTGCTCCAAATACTGCTTCGTAATTTGTAGCTTTTTCAAAGTAAGATTCAGCAGTCTTATTTGGTACATATAAAATAGCATTTTGGTTTATATTAATATCTTGTGAAAGTATCATTGCATTATTTTCTGATGATATGTTTTTCTTAGTAATTATAGTTGTTAGATTGTTGCATCCTTTAAACATATTAGTACCATCTAATACATTAAAGTCTGTTCCAAGAACAAGTATCTCCATACTATTCATACCATCAAACATTTCTGTAACATCAGTACCTGCTTTAACCTTAAAGCTTGTTAAATCAAGTGTTTGAATATATGTCATATTGCTAAACATATTATTCATATCCGTTACATTTGAAGTATTAAATCCACTTACATCAAGTATTGAAACTCTTCTTACATTTGCAAACATATTGCTCATATTTGTAACACTTGAAGTATCAAATTTTGTTACATCTAATTCTGTAATAGAGCTACAGTTTCTAAACATTGTGCTCATATCTGTAACACTTGGTGTTATTAGTTTAGTTAAATCAATACTTGTAAGTTTTGTACATCCATCAAATAATCCAGACATATTTCTTACTTTAGATGTATCCCAATTTGTAAATTTTAAAGAAGTTATTCCACTTACATTCTTAAACATATTTTTCATGTTTAATACATTTGTAGTAGTAAATCCACTTACATTAAGTGCTGTTAAACTACTACATCCTTCAAACATGCTTTCCATATTTGTAACACTAGAAGTATCTAGTTTTGTTACATCAAGAGTAGTAAATGTATTACATTCTTTAAACATAAATGACATATCTGTTACTTTTGTAGTTGTAAATCTGCTTATATCTACACTTGGTAATTTTTTATCATTTGCAAACATATAAGACATATCTGTTACACTACTTGCATCTAATCTTGAAATATTATTTATGCTTACAAGATTTGTATAATCCATAAACAATTTATTTCCACTAGAAGCCATAATACCTTGGTCTCCTCCGATATACAAATCATACATTGAACTATCTTGAGTGCTTCTTGTAATCCAAGCTGTAACACTTGTATTTAAATCTCTTGAAACATCCCAAGTATCTAAATATGTAGTTGGTATATTATCTTGAGTCGTATCAATAAATGTTATTGTTCTAATCTTATCTGATGTATAAGTTAGCTTGTTTGCACGTTTTGCACCGATAGCATAAGCTACGTCTTCACGTGCCATCAAGATAGGTCCTTCGTTTACTATTACAGCTCTTGTAATTATCATTACGACTTCATCGTTTTTATCTTTTAATGTATATGTAATAGTCTTTGTTCCTAAAGTAGATGTGTCTACTGGTAATCCAGAAACTTCTACTTTATAACCGTATCTTGTATATTCGATAGCATTTGCATCTTTATATCCTGCTACTGTTATACCATCATCTGTGTATAATCTGTTTATAGATATGTTAGCTGGATTATTACCGATTAATGCAAGCATTGGTTTAATTCTATTTTTGCCAAATACATTTAAATAACTTATATCTGCTTCATAAGCAGTTTCAACAGTTAAGTCAGGTACATAAAGTATAGCATTACCATTTACATTAACGTTTGTATCTAATGTCATTGGTGTACCATTTGCTGCAATAATAGTTACTAAACTATTTGCATTTGCAAACATATTCTCGCCATTTACTTTATTAAACTTCTTACCTAAATGTATTGTCTTTAAGCTTGTATTATCGCTTAATAATTCATTCATATTTGATACTTTACTTGTATCAAATGAATCTAAATCTAAGTATGTTAATTTAGAATCATCTTTAAACATACCTGACATATTTGTAACTTCACTTGTTGTAAAGTTTGCTAAATCAATCGCAGTTAATTTGCTCATGCCACTAAACATATTTGACATATCTGTAACTTTTGAAGTATTAAATTTAGAAACGTCTAAACTACTTAAACTGCTACAATTACTAAACATACCAGAGATATTTGTAACATTTGCTGTTACAAATCCAGTTACATCTATGCTGTCTAGCTTATTCATACCGCCAAACATATATGCCATATCTGTTACTTTTGTAGTATCTAAATATGTTACATTTAAAATTTGAAGCACTTTACAATTGTTAAACATATAACTCATATTTGTTACTAAATCTGTATCAAATTTTTGTAAGTCTAGACTAGTTAAATTAATATCTCCGTTAAACATGTAACCCATGTTAGTTACTAGACTAGTATTAAATACATCCATTCCATTAATTGAAATTAGATTTGCGTAATTACTAAATAATTTATAACCATCAGATGCTTTTACATTATCTTTACCACCGATATATAAATCATATTTAGTGTTATCTGCACTATTCTTTACAATCCATGCAGTTACTTTACCGTTTTGATCTTTAGAAACATCCCAAGTAGCAACAAAGTCTGTAGGTGCTGACGCTACTCTTAAGTTAATAAAGTTAATTGTCTTAATCATTTCTGATTTGTATTCAGTCTTTCCAGCACGTTTGGCACCGATTACATAAGCATCATCTTCACGTGCCATTAAGATTGATTCAAGTCTTTCTCCTACTTTTGGAACTTCGTTTTCATCTGCATCTGTGATATCTCTAAACTCAGCATCTTTGTAATTATCTTTAGATGCTTTAACTACTACATAAATATATTTATCTAAATATTCTTCTGTAAGTAGTAATTGATTTGTTGCCAATGTACTTATTAAAGTACCGTTTTCTGTAGAATTTGTATCGCTATAATACCAAGCATACTCTAACTTACAATCAGTTGGAACAACTGTAACATTTGCAGTTAAAGTTTCTTCAACTCTGTTTGTTCCTGTTATTGTAACACTACCTGTTATAGTAGCTTCTGTTACTTCTAGTGTTCCATCAAGATTTGTAACATCATAATTTGTTGTTACATCTTTACCTTGTTTTGTAATCTTATATGTGTACACTTTATTTGGTACACTACCAACGTTTGTTATAGAACCAGCTGTTGTTGCAACTAGAATATGTTCAGCTACAAGCTCGCCAGAAGTTACTTTTACTTCAGCAGATGTTAGCGGAGTTCCGTCATAAACTTTCTTAGCGCTTCCAGCTGTTACAGTAACTTTTCTCTTTGTAATTGTAAAGTCTTTGCTTCCTTTAGAACCATCGTAGTTTCCTATACCTGTTATTCTTATAGTTGCTGTCCCAGCATCTACGTTGTTTTCATATGTAAGTGTATAATCTACTCCTTCAGTTAAAGTCTTGCCATCGGATACTACAGTTACCTTTGGCTCTTTTGCAGTATCGTCATATTCAAACGTATCTTCGTCTAAAGTAATATTAAATATAGCATCGCCTTTGGATTTTACAGTTAATGTGCCGTTTTCTTTTGTTATTACATATTTTTCTGTAACATCTTCGCCACCTACATCTTTAATAATTACTGACACGATTTCGTTTGTAGAAGAACCAATTTGTGTTTGCTCTCCTGAAACTGTTACTGTGGCTGTATCGCCTAAAACAAGTTCTCCAGAAGATACTATAAATTCGTTACTTATAAGTGGTGTGCCATCGTAAACTTTTTCCTTATCTACAAGTTTTATAGTAATAGGTCTTCTCTTAACATCTACCTCTGTTTCTCCAGAACCTGGGTTTTCTGTGCTTCCCGCTTTACTAATTACTGTTTTTGTGATGTCTTTAAATGTTTCTGTGCCATGTCCAGTTTTTGAAGCAGTTACTTCTACGTAAATATACTTGCCAATCAAATCTTCTGTTACTGTAAATCTTCTTTCGTTTGCACCTGTGATTAAAGTTCCGCCAGTCATTTCTTTTGCGTCGTTATAATACCACTTATATTCATAAGTACAACCTACAGGATTTACATTAATTGTATTTGCTACAAGTACTTCTGAAACTTTAGTAATACCAGTTATTTCTACACTTCCATATATTTTTGCATTTGTTACTTCTAATATTCCAGATTTTGTAGTAACTTCGTAATTCTTGGTTACATTTTCAGAATTCATATAAATTGCATAAGTAGATATTTTATTTACTTCTGTACCAACATTTGTAATGCTTCCACTCGTTGTTACGCTGATTGTTTGACCTGGTGCTAAAGTTCCGGGAGATATTTCAAACTTACTAGATGTTAAAGGTGTTCCATCGTAAGTTTTTGATGCATTAAAAGCTACAATTGTTATCTTTCTCTTTGTGATTATAAATTCTTTTGTAGTGATAGAACCTTCATAATTTCCTTTACCTGTAATTGTTATTGTTGCGGTTCCTGCATCTTTGTTATCTTTATAAGATACATCGTAATCTGTACCTTCTTTTAATGTTGTTGATCCTACTTTAACTGTTGCTGTTGGCTTCTTCTCTGTTCCATCATATTCAAATGTATTATTAGATAAAGTAATATCAAAACTTGCACTTCCAGATGCTTCAATTGTTAGTGTGTAATCTTTATATGCAGATGTGTAATTTGTTGTTTCAGCTGATGTTACTCTTACTGTTATCTTTGTTCCAGTAACTAATGTACTTATTGATGTGATTGTAACCGTTGTTCCACTTATACTTGCTGTCGCTCCTGTAGTTGTCGTTTGTGCAACACTTAGTGTTCCACCATGATGACTTGTTATTGTAAATACTTTGCTTGCTGTTCCATAAGATACAGTTTCACTTGTAGCACTTAAATTAACGTAACCCGTTGCTTTACTAATTGTGAATGCCACTGTAGGAGTTGTTGCTCCATTATAATTTGTTGTTGGGCTTACTACTGCATACATATAATATGTTCCAGCATTCAAACTTGTTGAACTTGTAACTGTACTCCATAGAGTTCCGTTTGTATTTGAGTTAGTTGTGTTGTAGTAATACGTTACTGTTCCATTTCCTGTGTTTCCATTAATTGTTGGATTTGTCTTTGTTCCACCATAAGTATATCCTGTCATATTTACTGTTGGTGTTATGTCTGCACTTGTTATTGCAAAGTATTTTGTAATTGTTCCTTTATAATTTCCTTTACCAGTTATAATTACTGTTGGTGGATTTGTACTTGTTGAGTTTCCAACCTCTATATTGTTTGAATAACTTACAGTATAATCTGCATTTTCAACAAGTAATGTTTCACCATCATGTATTTCTACACTTGGTTTCTTTTCGTTACCAGTGTAGATAAATGTCTCTGGATCAATTGTTACAATGATGTCTGATGAACTTAAATCTTTACTTTCTATTATAACTTCTCTAGTAACACTCATTCCATCCACACTACTATTTGGTTCATGTACTGTGTACGTTAAAGTGTATGTTCCAACATTTGAGGTATCTATATTAGATACTACAGTACCGTCTTTCTTAATTACTGGTCCTGATACTGTGTAACCATAAGGTGTGTATGTTGTGCCGTCTGCGTTTTTTGTCATGCCTGCTACTGTTACTCCATCATCTTCGTATGTTGCGCCTTTAGATACTTTTGCTGGGTTATTGCCAGCTAATTCTAATATAGGTCTAATTCTGTCTGCGCCTAATATATCCGCATAATTTGCGTTAGCTTCGAAAGTAGCTTCTGCTGCATCTGTTGGTACGTATAAAATTGTATCTGTTAATGTTTTTAATCCTGTAGATGTTGTTGTATTATCGTTTAATGTCATAATTGTTGTACGTGGTGTAATAATAGCTTTTAAGTTTGAACAACTATCAAACATATTTGCTCCAGTTAATTTATCAAAGTTTTGTCCAAGTTTTAAAGAAGTTAAACTGCTACAATTTGAAAACATATTTTTCATTTCTGTTACGTTACTTGTAACAAAGTTACTTACATCTAAACTTGTTAAACTAGTACAAGCTTCAAACATATTATCCATTCTTGTCACATTTCTTGTATCAAAGTTACTTACATCTATGTTTTCTAAATTTTCGCATTCTTTAAACATATTTGGCATTTCTGTTACTTTGCTTGTGTTGAACCCACTTATATCTAAACTTGTTAAACTGCTACAGCCATTAAACATACTCCACATACTGGTTACATTACTTGTATCAAAGTTACTTACATCCAAGCTTTTTAAACTGCTACAGCCCAAAAACATACTCGTCATACTGGTTGCATTACTTGTATCAAAGTTGCTTAAATCCAAATTGGTTAAACTAATACATCTCATAAACATCCAACGCATATCTAATACTTTACTTGTATCAAAATTGCTTACATCTATGCATTCCAAACTTTCACACGCCCAAAACATATTTTTCATATCTGTTACGTTGCTAGTGTCTAAATTGTTTAATCCATTTATTTCTACACAATTCTCATAACCACCAAACAAATGACCTGAATTACTTGGAGCATATATCATTCCTTCTGCTCCTAAATATAAATCATACATTGTGTTATCTTCCGTATTGGTAACTAGCCATGCTGTTACTGTTTCATCACCATTTGTGTATGATGCATCCCAAGTTGCTACACAATTTATTGGTACTGCTGTTGTGTTTAAGTCTATTAATGTTATTGTTTTTATCTTATCTGCTGTGTATGTTTCTACACCTAATCTGTCATAAGAACCTATTGCGTAATAAGTACTACCAGTAAAGATATCGTATTTACTATCCCTCACCATCAATATAGGATCGTCTTTTATTATTACGTCTCTTGTTATGCTCATACCTTCTACGTTTGCAGAGTCTTTTATTGTGTATGTGTACGTATAAGTTCCTTTTGTGTTTGTATCAATGCTTGATACTACAGTACCGTCTTTCTTAATTACTGGTCCTGATACTGTGTAACCATAAGGTGTATATGTTGTGCCATCTGCGTTTTTAGTCATACCTGCAACTGTTACTCCAGCGTCTGAATATATTGTTTCTTTGATTACTTTTGCTGGATTATTTCCCACTAATTCTAATATAGGTCTGATTCTGTCTGCACCAAATACTGTGCTATAATTTGTTGCTGCTTCATAAGCTGT
>ULTU01000949.1_pt1 | contig 16515 bp, 17 predicted proteins | sample 1957861 | NCBI WGS metagenome assembly ULTU01 (sample SAMEA4835742, study PRJEB28245) | human gut metagenome | biome: gut microbiome; material: fecal sample | place: Denmark | collected 2008
TCCGTAAATCTTCCTTATATTCGGATTACGAGCAAAGCAGCATCAGTCAAATTGTTTACCATCCTGGCAAACAAAGATGGCGGAGCACATTATGAAAACAACTTTCAAGATAAGAGAATGGAGGAAATATTGAGGCGATGGTATCACTGTAACTATATCTAAAAGAAGAATCCCCTAAACCAACCACACCACCAATTTCGACTTTTTCGCATATTTTCCAAACACTCCTGAAACTGTCGCCAAGTCGAAGAAATCATCGCTGGTTTTCTGCTTGATAGCGACTGCAATCTGAAACCAACACCAAGTCGAAGAAGCAGTCGCGGGATTGAGATAGCTTCGCCACAGGTAATTTCCGGTAATTTCTGAACTAATGAGCATCCTGACGAACCTGCGGATATCCTCATAACAAACTATCATCCAATCAATTATGTCAATTTAAAGCAAAATGTAAATATGCTCATCACCCTGTTTTTTTATGGTAGTGAGCATATTGAGAAACAGGTTTAAATCCATATAATAACTTATACCTCAACAAGTTACAAGAATTTTCACAGCAATGGCGATATGCTCATTGGTTCGATAAAACAATTGCAAGCACATTACCTGAAATGCTTTTTGTTTGCGCGTAGGAGCGAAAAATCATTCTCGAGTACCTAAATTTCATTTCAATCAACACAAAAAAGTCTCTGAGTACGCCAGCCTTGACAACATTGACAAACAAAATTACGTAAAGGCCATGACAATAGCACGTGACACCCATAATCAGATTGAGTATGCCAAGGAAATCGCGCACGAGGAAGGACTTGAGGAAGGTCTAGCGAAGGGGCGTGTAAAAGGTCGTGCGGAAGGACTTGAGGAAGGTCTCGCGAAAGGGCGTGAAGAAGGGCGCGAGGAACGTAATCTGGAGGTAGCGATTAACTTTCTTCAGTTGGGAACTCCTTGCGAGATCGTGGCGAAGGCGACCGGATTGTCCGTGGAAGAGGTTACTAAGCTAAAGGAAAGTCTCTGAGTACGCCAGCTTTGACAATATTGACAAACAAAATTACGTAAAGGCCATGACAACAGCACGTGACACCCACAATCAGATTGAATACGCCAAGGAGATCGGACTTGAGGAAGGTCTCGCGAAGGGGCGTGTAAAATCTCCGGCCAAGACAGGTCGGACCTTATTGTGTATTGCCGGCCGCGCCCACTTGAACTAAAGGCGACAGCGGTGTAGGAGTTGTCGATGACCGATAGTCCCTATCGGATGTTCTTGTCGAATCCGTCAGGAATGAAATTCTTGTTGACCGGGGTCAATTTCACGAAAACACATCCGTGAGGTGCGACTTCGGTTTCCCATCTTTCTTGATAGCCGCAGGTATAGATATCCTTCTGCCTCCAGAGGTCTCTGATAACCTGAGAGCCCATCACGCCTATTGACTTAGGAACAAAGCCGATCATTTTAGGAGAAGACGACAGGTTGAACATGGCGATGGCTACAGTGCCGTCAGCAAGCGGTTTCAGATATGTTGCATAATCCTTGTCACCATAAATCCTGGCGCCCTGCCAGCCAAGTTCGTCCTGGTTCACATCTATCACTTCGCTGTTGCACAGGAGGTTAAGCGTAAAGTCATCCATCTCGGCCATATCACAACCTATAAGGAGAGGTGATGCGAGAATGCTCCAGAGAGTGATGTGAGTGTACTGCTCATCCGCCGAAAGCTTGGAATCATGAGTGGACGGTCCCCAGCCGACCTTTCCGACCACGAGCATATCCGCATCCGGCCAGTTGCCGGGCCTTTTGAACGATGCCCATTTATCCTGGCCGAAACCGATTTTCGACATATTGGCCCAGTTGTCCCTGATGTCGCCGGTGGTTCTCCAGCAATTCGCATATTTGGTTATGTATGAAGCCATTCCGACTTTGGAGCTATTGGATAGGCTATAGACGATATCCCGTCCTGTAGCGCGGAGCGCATCCGCCATAAGACGGACATTGTACTCGTCGTTAGGATTCCAGTCATATTTCAGGTAGTCCACGCCCCAGTCTGCCCACTGCTGAGCATCCACATCCACGAATTTATACTTGGTGAAATACCAGAGCGAATCACGCTTCATCTTGCTGCGGTCCAGCTTATGGAACTCGTCGCAGATACCTTTCTCGATAAAATCATATTTGCCGTCCGGAGTATCAGCACTTTCGCCGCAATGCCCCGCATATGTAGCCACCCATGGTCCGGAATAGATTCCGAGTTTCAGGCCATTGGAATGAAGAAAATCTCCCAATGCCTTCATATCGGGGAACTTGGAGTTCGGCTGGATAGCATTGGCCTTGCCGCCTCTGAGTCCTTGCCAGCCGTCATCGATATTGATAAATGACCAGCCGTAATCCACCAGGCCCTTGTCGAGCATTGCCTGAGCCGAACTCATCACTTTCTCCTGGCTCACGCTGTTTCCCCAGCAGTTCCATGAGTTCCAGCCCATCGGAGGAGTGAGGGCAATCTTGTCGCCGATGACGATCTTGAAGTCGCGCTCGACTGTGCCAATGCTGTTGGCCGCTTTCAATGTTACCTTGTATTCGCCTGCTTTTTTCACGGAGCCTGTGATGATACCGGTATTTTCATCCAGTTTCAGCCCTTTAGGAAGGCCTTCTGCGCGGAACAGAATCGGACGCTCTCCAGTACAAGGTATCCTGTACAGGAAATCCGCACCGGGACGGGCACCATAAACCTTGGCTCCATTGATTCTTGGTGAAGGCGAGGCCTTAGGCGTAAGAATATACTGAGAAGTATCATTCTTTTCTGAAGCTGAAACTGTGGCCGGAAGAAAAACGACACCGGCAAGAACCGCTAAGTAAAATAGAGTCCTTTGTCTGAAATTCATCATATAATAAGTTATTAGTTGTGTGTTCGGTAGTAACGCCGGTCATTCACCCCGCTCCATAGCCCTGCGCAAGTCTTTTTCCTTGATGGACTCACGCTTGTCATACTGCTTCTTACCGCGCGCAAGGGCGATATTCAGCTTGGCATATCCGTTTTCAGATATGAAGAGCCTTACGGCCACGGTGGTGAGGCCCTTTTCCTTTACCTTCTGGTTCAGATGGCGAAGTTCACGTTTCTGAAGGAGCAGTTTGCGGTCACGGAGCGGAGCATGCTGTCCCCAAGAGCCCCAGGCATACAGGGCAATGTTGATTCCGCGCACGTACAACTGTCCTTTGTCGAAATAGCAGAACGCATCTGACATGGAAGCCCTGCCCGCACGGATCGACTTGATTTCTGTTCCGCAAAGGACAATGCCTGCCGTATAATTTTCCAGGAACTCGTAGTCAAACGAGGCCCTCTTGTTGTTTATATTGACTCTGCTCTTCTTCTCTTTCGCCATAATTCCTTAAGACGCCGCCTGAATAAAACAGCATCCAAATGCAAATTTATCGTTATTTTTGCATAAATCAATCAAATCGTCATCTGATGCCTACAAAAAACCCATACGGCAACACCTACATAGCTGACTTGCCAGAACCGGAGACAATATCCGCGGAAGAAATACTCGAAAGCATTGACAACAAGAGCATTGACCTTGTCTGCGTGCTCGGGCCGACCGCTTCCGGGAAGACGAAATACGCTGTAGAACTGGCGCGGGAGCTGAACCGTCTGAGGGCGGAAAAATACGGAGCGGCTAGTGTCAATGCCGCAGGCGCGGAGATTCTTTCCGGGGATTCGAGGCAGGTTTACAGAGGCATGGATATCGGAACAGGCAAGGACCTGAACGAATACGGGGAGATTCCATATCATCTTATCGACATCGTGGATGCAGGGACCAAATTCGACCTGTACCAGTATCAGAAGGCGTTCGAGAAGGCATACAAGGACATCATGGACAGAGGAGGAATACCCATATTGTGCGGAGGCTCAGGACTTTACCTCGAAGCTGCCACATGCGGTTACTCGATTCCGGACGTGCCGCCTTCTCCGGAACTGAGGGCCGAACTGGAAGAAAAGCCTATGGATGAACTCGTGTCAATGCTGGCGTCCATGAAGCCCCTGCACAACAAGACCGACATTGACACGAAAAAAAGAGTCATCAGGGCATTGGAGATCGCTCTGTGGCAGAAGGAGCATCCTGTGGAAAACACTGCGTTCCTGCCGAAAAACACATATTACATCGGCACATTGGTCTCACGCGAGGAGAGGAACAGGCGAATTGATGCGAGGCTGGACGCAAGGATCGAGGAAGGCATGGCGGACGAGGTAAGGCGACTACTTGACAGCGGCGTTCCAGCAGAGAATCTGACTTACTATGGGCTTGAGTACAAGTTCGTTACACAATACGTCTTAGGAATACTCAGCCTCGAGGAGATGAAGACGCTCCTGGGCAATGCCATCCATCAGTTCGCAAAACGCCAGATGACCTGGTTCCGCGGGATGGAGCGCAAGGGCATCCGGATACATTGGGTCGAGCCTTGACGTGGCAGCAGAAAGACTCTACTTTGAAGATGGCTGAAGCGGATGGCCGGGAAGCGTACGCGGAGCCTCAGCAGCACGCCAATATGCAGCGTCGAATTCGGGATATACAAATTCCCCGTCATGGTCTATGGTAAACGCTATGTAGTTTATCTTGAACCCCTGGGCGAGGAAATTCTGCTCGTAGAAAGTCTGCACTTCGAACAATGCATCCACGGCAGCCTTGCCGCAGACCGAAGAGAAGTCCGACGAGTAAAGCGAATCTCTATCCTGCCCGTAAAGATCTGACGTAGAAGCCAATACGTGCAGATTGTTTGCCTCACACACGGCCTTCGTATATTCATACAGGAAAGTGCTGTCGGTCTTGAGATGGATGATGCCGCCCTTCTTCAGAAAATGTCTGTATCTTTCCAGGAACATCGGACTTGTAAGACGGCTGTTCTCACTCTTCATCTGCGGGTCAGAGAATGTCAGCCATATTTCCGAAATCTCGCCCGGAGCGAAAAACGCCTCGATAAACTCTATTCTGGTACGGAGAAACGCCACATTCGGCAGTTCATTCTCGGTCGCAAACTTGGCCCCTTTCCAGAGCCTTGCTCCCTTGATATCCACACCGATATAGTTCATGTCCGGGTTTCTCTGTGCCAGCGCCACAGTATATTCCCCCTTACCGCAGCCCAACTCCACCACAACCGGCGTCTTTCTGCCGCCGAACATCGTTTCGGACCAATGTCCTTTGACCGGATGATCTTTCAGTACCAATGAATTACGGGACTCGTCCCCCGCCCTGTCCAACACCTCTTCAGATGCCGGCTGAAGCAAACATCTGAAAGTGGCATTCTCGCTGAATTTCTTTAATTTTCCGTGTCCCATATTCTATTTCAACACTAATACTTTAACTCCCCTGTCCACTCTTTCGATTTCCAACCCGATACCGGTCAGGCCGTATTTTTTCAATGAATCTTCCGGCGCCTTTATATAAAGTTTCCACAATCCCGGCTTGACAGGAACCAGTCCGGCCCCGATTCTATCCGTAAACACCTTGTCATAATAGGAAGAATCCCGGAGCGCCGAGCGCTGAAGCACAATATTGTCCTCAAACATTTCTCCATCAGGAGATTCCCAGACCACGAGCAACGGCATTGACCTGAATGAAGAAAATTCCCTGTCAATGCAGGACAGCGACGCGAGCAGCGAAAAATCGTATGCGGACAATGTGTCGGTCATATCAGCATTGAACACGAACCGGCCATAGGCATCGCGTGCTCCAGTGCGCACGAACTGCGCGTAAGAACTTGGCCTTGAGCAAGATAGCACCAACATTGACAAGAGCAACACTCCTGTCAAAGCGATACTTTTATGGCTCCGGGCTATCACCTGAGATTCTGTTATTTGCTGTTCGGCTTCTGCTGCTGGCCATTCTGCTGACCATTCTGTTGCTGACCATTCTGACGCTGGCGTCTTCCGTCACGGCCCTGACGGTTCGGCCTGTCCGAGCCTCCCTGACGACCCTGCTGACGTGGTGCCGCCTGATTCTTGTCGTCACCACGGCCACGCTGACGGCCACCGTTCTGGCGACGCTTTTTCTTTCCCGGTGAATCGAAACGTGTGATGCTGTCGTCACCTACCTCAGTTATGAATTCCGGCATTTCCGGCTCCGGTTCAGTCTTGAGAGACTCAGGCTTGATTCCGTTCCGGTTCATCTTGATCACCTCACGCACCTCAGATGCGGCAAGAGGGAACAGATTTGCCAGCGAACCCTTGTCATAAGAGAAATACATCACCTCTTTCAGGATGTCAGTCTTCATCAGATAAGCCAGTCCGTCCTGGAACTCGAGCGGCTCCTGTACACGCGGAATGCGGGACTGCGCATCCAAGTATGTGGCCACCTCATAATTCAAGCAGCATTTGAGTTTACCACATTGACCTGCAAGCTTTTGCGGATTGAGAGACAAATCCTGGCAACGTGCCGCCGCCGTGGTGATGGACTTGAAATTCGTGATATAGTTCGCACAGCACAGCTCCCTGCCGCAGATTCCCAGGCCGCCTATCAGACCGGCCTCCTGACGTGCACCGATCTGCTTCATCTCTATCCTGATGCGGAATTCCTCAGCGAAAACCTTGATAAGCTGACGGAAATCCACACGACCATCCGCTATGTAATAGAAAATGGCCTTGGTGCCGTCGCCCTGGAATTCCACGTCGCCGATTTTCATATCCAGACCGAGTTCCACAGCTATCTGACGGGAACGGATCATCGTTTCCTGCTCACGCGCAATCGCCTCCTGCCATTTTTCGATGTCGAGGGACTTTGCCTTCCTGTAGATTTTCTTGAATTCCGTATTTTCAGGGTCAATGCCCCTGCACTTCATCTGCTTGCCGACTATCGGGCCCTCGAGTGTAACAATACCCAAGTCGTGACCGCTCTGCGCCTCGACGATGACCAGATCGCCCATCTTGATGCTCTGGCCTGAGGAATTCACATAGAAACCCTTCCTCGTATTCTTGAAACGCACTTCATAACAGTCAGAATACTGCCCCTGGGAAATGCCTTTCAGCCAATTATAGTCCTCCAGCTTGCAGCAGCCCCTGCGGTAGGTGCAGTTCAGCTCATCGTTGGCATCTCTGGTAACCGTACAGCCACGGTTGCAGTCAAACTGTATATTTTCGTTATTTTCCATATCTGTATATATCAACTCACGAACAGTCTGTCAACCATGTTCGTGAACAAAATTTTCTGATTCACATTGCGGACAACCATCGCATTGGCCTTGTTTATCGCCAAGATCGCCCGCCTGCAGAAGTCCGGGCCCAGTTTCGCTGCGGCTTCGCTGAAGAACTCCTTGTACTCAGGACGCACACCGGCAAGAGAAGGCAACCCCTTCTGAATCATATATATCTTTCGTATGCAGTCACCTGCGAATTTACAAAAAGCTTTCTGTTTTTCACGAGAAGCCATCGCCGCTATCACATCACCGGTCTCGAGGACATCCTGGAAATCACGGGCCAATATCCCATCCATCAGCCTCATGAACACGTCCATCATCTCCACAATCTCATCCCGCTCCGCAAGACTCCTTATCGCCACGCCGACGCTTCCACCCGCAAATTCCGCTGCCGCAGTCGCAGCCTCTGCATCCACGCCTGTCCATCGTGGCAATGCAGCCGCAATCTCCTCTTTTGCAGCCGGTTTCACCCTTATCAGCTGACACCTCGAACGTATAGTCTGGAGCACCCTCTCAGGCTGATGGGTAACCATAAAGAACAATGTGCGTTCGGATGGTTCCTCAATGATTTTCAGCAGTTTATTGGCCGTCTCCACCTTCAGTTTCTCAGGCAGCCATATCACCACAGCCCGATATCCGTCAGAATATGAAGAAAGCGAGAGTTCGTTCAGGATAATCTGCGCATCCAGGACCGGAATAACGGAAGATTTCTTGTCAATGCCGAGAGTCTCGTACAGTTCATTCTCCATGAAGAACGGGTTGCGCACGAAAAGTTCACGCCACTTCTGTATATAGGTGAGCGACGACGGTTTTTCACTCGACTTGTCCTTGGATGCAGTCGGAAAGACGAAATGCATATCCGGATAAATCAACTTGGAAATCTGGTTGCATGCCGGGCATGTTCCGCAGGAATCCTCTTCCCCACGATGCTTGCAGTTAAGATACTGCATGAACGCCACAATCAGCGCCAATGCCCCGCAGCCCTCATTCTCGTAAAACATCATAGCGTGCGGAATGCGGCCAGCGACGGCCATTCTGACCAGCGCTGCCTTCACTTCAGCATTTCCTATGACATCCGAAAACCTCATGACTTTCTGTCCGCCGTAAATTCTGCAATTTCACCCAGCATCTCGACCTCCTGCATATTTCCGAAAGGCCTCAACGCTATCCTCGCATTGTCCACATACTCGTAAAGACGCTTGCGGGCATATTCGATTCCGCCCTCCGACTTCACAAACTCAATGATTTCACCGCCATACTCAGGGTGCTCATCGATTCTGCACAATTTCCGCCTGATCTCCCGTCCTCGCTCCTCACCAGCTTTGGCCAATGCCCCGAGCAGAGGCAATGTTATCTTCTTTTCCTTCAGATCCAACCCCACCGGCTTGCCTATCTCGGCATTCTCTTCATAGTCGAAGATATCATCCCTTATCTGGAATGCGACACCTAGACATTTCGCATAGGTCCTGGCCGCAGACATCTTCTCCTCAGTCGCGCTCACCGATATCGCTCCTGCAGCAGCGGAAGCCACGAACAACGACGCCGTCTTGTCGTAAATTATTCTGTAATAATCCTTTTCGAGCGTATCGCCGGTCTCGGCCTTCTGCAGCTGAAGCAGTTCCCCCTCAGCGAGGTCTGTCAATGTAGAGGCAAAAATCCGTATGACCCTGTCCGACGAATTCCTGCTGGCGAGAATGTTCTCCATTCCCTTCACCAGCCAGTAATCCCCCAACAAGACAGAAGCGCGTCCTCCGAGAATGGACATCACCGTAGGCGCACCCCGCCGCACAGGACTGTCATCCGCTACGTCATCGTGGAGAAGGGTAGCATTGTGCAACAACTCCACAGCAGCGGCATATTTTATCGTATCATCAGTAACAAATCCTCCGGAACAGGCCCTGGCCACAAGCAGAGTCAGCACAGGCCTCACCTGCTTTCCGTTATGCGAAAGAATCGCCCTGTTCGTCTTGTCCAGCAATTCGATATCCGTGGACAGCGACGTCGCCATCAGCTTGTTTACCTTGTCCAGGTCCTCTTTCAGAAAATCCTTTATGCTGCTGAAATCCATATCTACAACATTTTCACAAGCTCATCCACTGTCTTCGGGAATGATATAAGCTCCATAGTGGCGGCATCCATCATCCTGGTATCCACATAATGCTCAAGGAGAGCGATGAGCTTGTCATAGAATCCGTCGATGTTCAGAGCGAAAATCTTCCCGCCGTACCTCTGGAGCTTGGCAAGCGTCAGTGTCTCCACCAGCTCTTCCAATGTCCCCACACCGCCCGGCAAAGCTACCGCAGCACACGTTCCCTCACGCATTTTGTCCTTGCGCTCGGACATCGTATCCACCCACACTGTCTCTGTAAGTTCACGTGCGACAACACTTTCCATAAATCGCGGAATGACGCCTACATGTCTTCCGCCGGCAGCAACCACCTCGTCAGAGACCACGCCCATAGTGCCCTTCCGGGTTCCTCCGGACACCACCGTATAGTCCCTTTCCACAAGAGCACGAACCAACTCCTTCGCAGCACTGTCATATTTCGGATCAATGCCGCTTTGGCTTGAGGAGCAGAATATCACCACTTTCCTATCGCAAGTCATATCAGAACATAAAAGCTAATGAGAACGATATGCCGTTGAAGTTCCTGCCGTCTTTGAACGCATCCTTGACATGCTTGCCGACATTGTTCATCTTGCCGCTTTCAGAGTAGAGAGAGCCGAAGTTCCAGTAATATTTCACTGAAACCTGCATCTTCCAGACATCGATTCCGGCGCCGAGTCCCAAACCGTACTCCCAGCGGGACAAAGCCGCCTCGCTGAAAGATTTGGATGAATAGGATATCGGATCTGAGCCCTTCACCTTGGAATGGAGTCCATATCCGATGAACGGTTCCGCGAACACATACGGTCTGAAAGCCATCAAGTCAGGTCCCCACTGAATCTGTACAGGGATTTCGATGTAGGAAACCTTCGCATCAAGCTTGAAGTTGTCGATATTCGCATCGCTCAGCTTGGTACCCTTGGCCTGATACAGCACTGAAGGCTGCACGGCGAACCCGAATGCAACAGGAATCTCAGCGGTAACACCGAAATGATACCTGCCTATGGAACTCGGGTCCAGATTCTTGGCATTTGATGACGATGAAGTAAATCCGGCCATAATGCCGAGCCTTGCACCGCTGCGGTCGCCCGCATAAGCATAGAGTGATGACGCCAATATCACCGCCACTACTGCCGCAGCAAATTTCTTGAACATAATTTTTGCCTCTTTATGAAAGAGCTTATAAAAGAGCGTCAATTTTAGATGTAATCTGCGCTTTGGGAACAGCACCCACAAGTCTGTCAACTACTTGACCGCCCTTGAAGAAAAGAAGTGTAGGAATGCTTCTGATGCCGTACTGGGCTGCGATATCCTCGCAATCATCCACATTGCACTTCACTATTTCCGCCTTTCCTTCATATTCGGCAGCCACCTCGTCCACTGTCGGAGCGAGAGCACGGCAGGGACCGCACCAAGTCGCCCAAAAATCCACTATTACCGGAGCTGCTCCGGAAATGATATCCGAGAAATTCTCGTTCGTAACTACTTTTGCCATAACAATATATTTTAGAGTTTACAAATATAATAATCTGACCGAAGTTTCGCAAATACGAAATCATTTTGCTGCTCCGTCAGATGCCAAAAAGGGGGATGACATGTAAATCATCCCCCGTACATATATGGATCCAGGCTTCTGTAATCCTTTACGGTTACTTAGAAAGCCTGGGCAGCATCCCAGACAAATACTCTGAGTCCCAATTCCGGCGTTTCCTCATCCTTGGACTTCAGCGCAGAGACGATACCCTGCACCTTGTCATCAGGAACGACTGCGAGAATCGCATAATTCAATGCAGGCCATGCGTGATTGCCATAGTGCGGCTCCCCGTCCACAGAACCACGGCCCTGGATATTGTCCCAAAGAGTGAAACCCCTCTGCCCATTGGCGTCGAGGACTTCGAGAACTTCCTCGCTGTACGCCTGATTGTATGATATAAACAATGCTTTCATAATCAATGCTTTTTAGCCGTTTATTGCAGCCTGCTTGGCAAGCTTTTTCTGTTTGTGCTTCTCCTGTCTCGTAGCGAATACGCAGTAGATGGTAGGAATCAGCACCAATGTAACCACTGTCGAAACTGACAGACCCCAGGCAACAGTCACACCAAGTGAGCGCCACATTTCAGAACCTTCACCCGTTCCGATTGCCATAGGAATCATACCGAGCACAGTAGTAAGCGTGGTCATGAGGATAGGACGGAGACGGCTTCTTGCAGCAGTTACCGCAGCGTCGAGAATATTCATTCCCCTCTCACGGCACAGGATAAGGTAGTCAATCAGCACAATACCGTTCTTCACCACGATACCGATAAGAATCAGCAGACCGATCATCGCCATCACACCGAGAGCCGTATTGGTAAGCCACAGACCGAAAATCACACCCACAAGAGCGAACGGCACTGAGAACATGATCACGAACGGACTCATGAATGACTCGAACTGTGATGCCATCACCATATAAACCAGTATGACAATCAATACCATAAGGGTAATGAGATCGACGAACATATCCTGCTGGTCCTCATAGTCTCCGGCAACCTTGGCAGTAAGCTCGGACGGGATATTTGCCTCATTGATGGCAGTCTGTGCTGCCTGAACACCCTCACTCATCGCGTGACCGCCCTCGATCACACCCGATACCTTGATCATTCTCTGACGGTTCTTTCTCTCGATTGTAGGAGGAACTTCCGTCTCGACCACTTTTCCGAGGTCCTTGATCTTGATGCCGGCACCTGCAGGAGTGTAGATGATGATGTTTTCAATATCCTCCACACTTGTCCTGAACTCAGGAGCATAGCGCACTCTGATATCGTACTCTTCACCGTCTTCACGATAGAATGAGCCTACGGAACCGCTCATGGCAGCGCTTACGGAAGCCGCAGCTGTGGTCGTGTTCAATCCGTTGGCAGCAAGTTTCACCCTGTCGAAGTCCACCTGATACTCAGGAGTGTACTGGTCACGGCTCAGAGTAACCTGGGCAAATGACTGGTCTGCGAGCATCCTGGCCTGGATATCCTTGGCCACGCGGTCCGTGGTAGCGAAGTCATAGCCGTAGATTTCCACATCTACCGTAGCGGCACCGCCCATACCGCCCATACCCTCGGTCACGGTTCCTTTATGGATTTCCGGATATTCCCGGATATCGGCACGGATAATGTCGGCGATTTCACTTGCAGAACGCTTACGAAGCTCCATACTTCCGAGGTTGATGTTCATTGATATGACATTGGAGCCGTTGGTCTGCATACTTGCAAACGCATTGTCGGAGTCAGCCTGGCCGTAGGTGTAGCTGCAGATCTTGATTTCAGGAACCTGCTCACGGACACGGTTATAGAAGTTGCGGGCAAACTCTCCTGTCACTTCCTGAGACGTACCGGCATTGAGCTCGATAGACACTGTCAGACGACCTTGGTCGGAATGAGGGAAGTACTCGCTCTTGATATGCGGTCCGAGAAAGGCCAGCACAGCCACAAATATAGCCAATGCGCTGAATACCACGGTCTTTCTGTGACGGACAGCCCGGTTGATGATGTATGCATATCCTTCAGATATCGCATTCAGAGCCTTGTCGATAGGCGTAAAGAATATCTTGTAGAGCTTGCTGTCATGCCTCTTGTTGCTGAGCATTCTTGAGCAGAGCATCGGAACGAGAGCCACAGAAGAAGCCAATGACACGAACATGATGATGCTGACAATCCAGCCCAACTGACGGAACATGATTCCCGACATACCGGTAACGAGAGTCAGAGGGAGGAACACTGCGAGCATTGTCAATGTAGAGGCCACAATGGAAATACCCACCTCTTCTGTTCCGTGGATTGCTGCCTGCTTAGGCTTTTCACCTCTCTCCAAGTGCGTGGTGATGTTCTCCAATGCCACGATGGCATCATCGACGACCATACCGATAGCGATGGAAAGGGCCGACATTGATATGATATTCAATGTGTTGCCTGTAGCGAACAGGTACACGAGGGATGCAAGCAGTGAGATAGGGATGGTCAGGACAATGATGAGTGTCGCTCTCCATCTTCCGAGGAAGACATATACCACAAGCATGACGAGGATGAATGTGATGATGATGGTCTCCTTCAGGGAGTTGATACTGTTGATGATATTGTCCGAACTGTCGACGACGGTCTCGATATGAATATCGGTAGGCAGTGTCTTTTCTATTTTCTTGAGTTCGTTCTTGATGCCTTTGATGACGTTCACCGTATTGGTTCCGCTCTGCTTCTGGATTACGATCTGCGCAGAACGTCTGCCGTTGGTGACTGCTTCCTGCTCTTTCTCCTGCTGGCCATCCCTGACGGTAGCCACGTCCTTCAGATAGACAGCGTCGCCGTTCTTGTAGCCGACAACGATATTGAGCAGCTCTGACGGGTCTTTGAACTCCTTCTGGATACGGAGGGAGTATGACTCGGAGCCTATGTCAATGTTACCGCTCGGCACGTTCCTGTTTTCTGAGGAAATGATTCCGGAAACAGTGGCGATGGACAGACCGTAAGCCTGAAGCTTGTTAGGGTCGCAATACACCTGAATCTCACGGGTAGGAGCACCTGTCACTGACACGGTACCTACGCCTTTCACTCTGGCAAGCGGTGTGGCAACCTTGTCGTCCAGGATCTTGTCCAAGCCCGGAAGGCTTTCCTCTGCCGTAGCGGAAAGGATGAGGATAGGCATGTCATCTGCACTGAACTTGAAGATGACAGGAGTAGTGGCCTGGTCTGGCAATGAAGAGTTGATCATGTCCAGCTTGTCACGGACATCATTGGTCGCCTCCTCTATATCTACACCATAGTTGAATTCAAGAATAAGAATGGAAATGTTCTCCTTTGATCTGGAGGTCAGATCCTTGAGGTTGCTGACTCCGTTGAGTCCGTTTTCAAGAACCTTGGTAAGGTTCGTCTCGACGTCCGCCGCACTTGCTCCCGGATACGATGACATAACCATTATGACATTCGCATCGAAGTCCGGATACTGCGCTATGGACGTTTTCATGAACGAGAACACGCCGAAAATTGCAAAAGCTATGAAAACCAATGCAGTAGTGACCGGCTTGTTCACCGCTGTTTTATATATGCTCATTTGATTCTGATTTAGAAATTACATGAAGTGGGGACTGCCGGACTATTCCTGGACATTGACCTTCTCGCCATTTCTCAGGCTTGACTGTCCCTTGACAACCACTTTGTCTCCTTCTTTGAGTCCGCTGAGGATTTCATATTTTTCGTCGAAGTGCCTTCCGAGGGTAACTACAGCTTCTTTTACTGTTCCGTCTTCCTGAAGCACGAACACGGTCCTGACACCTGAGCCCTGCTGTTTTACTACTGAGCCGTCAGGTACTGTCACATTGCGAGTAGCGCCGAAATTGATGGTGACTCTGGAGTACATGCCCGGTCTGAGCTGACGGTCGGCATTTGCAACATTGACCTCAACCGTGAAGGTATGTGTGGAGGCCTGCATCGTAGGGAAGATTCTGGCGATATGGCCTGTGAATGTCTTTCCAGGAAGAGCGTCTGCGGTCAATGTGACCTTGTCGTTTTTCTTGACTTTGGTATAGTCGCTTTCTGACACGCCCACGTACAGTTTCACCGGTGTAATCTGCTGAACCACATAGAGCGGCTGACCTGTGTACATGTCACCCTTGTCATAGTTTCTCGCGGTAATCACGCCGCTGATAGGCGAGCGCAGTATGGTATTCTCAAGAAGATTGTTGTACTGGCTGCGGGTAACATTGTATTTGAGCTCCATCGCATCGAAATCCGACTTGGAAACGCCGCCCTGCTCGTACAGGCTCTTGATACGGCTGAATTCCAGAGAGTCGTTTGCCAAAGAGAGTTTGGACTGGTTCAGGCTCAAGTCGTCCATTCGGGCAACAATCTGTCCCGCTTTCACGAAATCACCTACTTCCACGTAGATGCGCTTGATTCTGGACGGGCTCTGAGGAGCTATGTTGTTTGTTGCGTAAGGCTCTACTGTAGAGGTATATACGTCTGACTGAGGGATGTCTTCAGCTGCTACTGACATGACCTGGACATTGCTCAGTTTCACTTCCTGCTGCACATCCTGCTGACCTTCTGTCTTAGAAGTGTTGTTTCCGCAGCTTGCCGCCATCACGACTGCAGATGCGTAAATGATAGTTCTGAATTTCATATTTTTCATTGTCTTATTATCTGTTGTTCAAATCCACGTTACCGTTTTCGTCTATAAAATCATGGCCGAGAACCTGCTCAAGGCTTGATTTCGCTACCATATAACTGTATATGCTCTGCGATTCGCCGAGTTTCGCCTGTGTAAGTGCGAGCTGGGCATCGTTGAGCTCAGTGATCGTGCTGCGTCCCACGTTATATGATTTCGTGGCGATGTCATATGCCTTCTGCGCTGTCTCCACGGCTTCTTTTGCTGCCGCGCAACTCTTCATCTGGGTCTCCATCGTGTTCAGATACTGTCTGATGGCGATTTTCAGCTGACGTTCCGTGTCATTGACCTGGATGGCAAGCTCTGAAGCCTGGACTTTCGCCTGGCGCACATCGTTCAGACGTTTTCCGCCTGAGAATATCGGGATGTTCAGGCTGAGGCCCACATAAGAATACGGGGTCCATCTGTAGTCGCTGAACTTGAAGTCATTGGTCATCGCATTCAGACTGTATGAGAATGTGAGGGCAAGTGACGGAATGTAGGCGTACTGCTGGAGTTTTACCGTTTCTGCGAGCTGGTCTGCCTGGATCGCCAACTGACGCATTGTCGAGTTGTGGTCCAAGTTCATTATATCGGTGCCACTGCCCAGTGCCATCTCGCCTGCGTAATCTTCAAGTGAGCCGGCCACATCGATGTTCTGGTCGAGCTCCACGCCCATAACTGCCTTCAACTGCCACAATGACAGGACTACTGAACTTTCTGCGTTATATACGTTCGGAATCGCGCTTGCTACAGTAGATTTCGCTCTGGTATATTCCAGCTCAGAGGCTTTCTGCGCATTGTAACGCATCTCCGTCTGCTTGAAGTTTTCCACAGCATTGGCATACACGTCTTTATAGACATTGAGCGCTTCCTTTGCAAGAAGGGCTGCATAGTATGACTGCTTCACCTGTGTAACCATTTCAAGACGTGATGAACGTGCCTTCTCGACTGCAAGTTCCACGCTCTTTCCTGAAATTTTCAGACTTTTCCACAACTGGGCATTGACAAGAGGCATTGACGCGGATACTCCTGCATTGTAGGTGTTCCAACGTCCTACTTCGATGCC
>ULTU01031306.1_pt1 | contig 16443 bp, 16 predicted proteins | sample 1957861 | NCBI WGS metagenome assembly ULTU01 (sample SAMEA4835742, study PRJEB28245) | human gut metagenome | biome: gut microbiome; material: fecal sample | place: Denmark | collected 2008
TTGATAAGGTTTCTGAAATACCATGCGATTATAAAAAAACAATGGGCGTTCCAGTGACATTTGTAAGTAATTTTAATCCGGATCAGTTTAAAATATTAGGAATTGACGGTGGAGATATGGGAGTTAGTTATGGTATCAGTGCAAATTTATCTAAAGAAGAATGTGATGCATTATTTAAAGAATGTAAGGGATTTAGACGTGGTAAATTATGCTATAGAGATAAAGATGGTAAATTGAATGTTTGTTATAGAAGAATATTAATTGAACCTTTGGAGGATGATGAAGATGGAAATAAAGTTGCATGAGATTAAAGTTAGAGATGTTGTTAAAGGATATATAGATAATCAAGAATCAGGTGTAGTTGGTTTTGATGGCAAACTAGATATTAGACCGCCTTTTCAAAGAGAATTTATATATAATGAAAAAGAAAGAAATGCTGTTATAGATACAATTAATAAAGGTTTTCCTTTAAATGTAATGTATTGGAGTAAAAATGGAGATAATTACGAACTACTTGATGGACAACAAAGAACACTTAGTATTTGTCAGTACGTTAATGGTGATTTTTCTGTAGACTTTAAAGGATTTAATAATTTACCAAAAGATTTACAAGAAAAAATATTAGATTATAAATTAATGATATATATTTGTGAGGGAACACCATCTGAAAAACTTGATTGGTTTAAAATTATTAATATTGCTGGTGAAAAACTTACAGATCAAGAATTAAGAAATTCTCAATATACAGGTACTTGGTTACACGATGCGAAAAGACACTTTAGTAAAACATCTTGCCCTGCTTATCAAATTGGTGAAAAATACATGAACGGTTCTACTATAAGACAAGATTATCTTGAAACTGCTTTAAGATGGATTTCAAGTCGTGATGGAATTGCTATAGAAGATTACATGGGAACTCACCAAAATGATGCAGATGCTAATGAATTATGGATGTATTATCAATCTGTTATAGATTGGATAAATAGATTATTTCCTAATTATCGTAAAGAAATGAAAGGTATTGATTGGGGATTGTTATATAATGAATATAAAGATCAATCATATAATTCATCTAAATTAGAGGAAGAAATTGTTAGATTGATGATGGATGATGATGTGACGAGTAAAAAAGGTATTTATACTTATTTAATAACTGGACAAGAAAAATATTTAAGCATTCGTTCATTTACTGATAATCAAAAGAGAGAAGCTTATGAAAAACAAAAAGGAATTTGTTCAAATTGCAAAGAACATTTTGAAATAAATGAAATGGAAGCAGATCATATAACTCCATGGCATGCTGGTGGAAAAACAACATCTGATAACTGTCAAATGTTATGTAGAGAGTGTAATAGAAGAAAGTCAGGTATTTAGCCTGATTTTTTTAAGGAGGAAAGTAATGGGAAAGAAAAGTATAATAGGAAGATGTTGCATATGTGGAGAAAACAAAAAATTGACATTTGAACATATTCCTCCAAATAAAGCATTTAATAGTTTAAACACTAAAATTATTACGGGAGATGAGTTAGCAAAACTTATTTCAGATAAAAATAGACTACCATGGGAAACAAAAGGCTTAAAATATAAACAGATGCAAAAAGGAGTAGGATTATATTCACTATGTAGTCAGTGTAATAATCTAACTGGATCATATTATGGGGATTCTTATGTATATTTAGCGAATGTATTTCATTTTATAATATCTACCCATGAAATGAAAACACCAGGAGTTGTTCAAGTTGAAATAAAAAATGTGTATCCACTGAGATTTTTAAAACAAGTAATTTCTATGTTCTGTAGTACATGTGATGGTTTTACAAAGACTTTTCCAGAAATAAAAACATTCCTTTTAGATAAAAATAATAAGGAATTAGATAGATGCAGATTAAAAATAACTATGTATTTAATAGAAAATTATACTATTCAATATTCTGGTTTGAATTGTATTTGTTATTCTGATTGGAGTACAAGGACATTAGCTTCTTTAGATACATATCCATTTGGTTTTACTTTAGAAATTGATCCTAAAGATAAATTTAATTGGGAATTAGATATAACAAATTTTATCGACTATGATTATAATGAATGCGTTAATTTAAAATTTTCTATACCGATATATCAAAAAAATACAGTATTTCCTGAGGACCATAGAAATAAAAAAGATTTTATAAAAAATACCTTTTCTCCTGAAGAGAGTACAAATATAAACTAAACCCTTATAAATACTGAGATTGCAGTTATTACAAGCTTAAAAAAGGCTATTTTGAACTACAAATTTAGATACAAATTAGAGATTATGCTCTCTTCAAAATCTACTTTTTAACCAAAAATTAGCCAATTATTGCAACTTTTTAGCAATATATTACGATTTTATTGCAATTTATTACAACTTTTCAGTAACATTTCGACCCCCTGAAAGAGAGTCATGAATAATTGACTCTCGTTTTTTTATAGGAATTTACTACTTTTATATAAGAACTTATATCTTTTTAGTAAGTTTTTAGGTAAGAAATAGGTAATTAAAATCTTACCTAAAGTTTACCTAAAAGTATAGATTATACTAATAATATGTAGTAAAGTGTTGTATTTTAAGGGGTTGAAAATTAATGTGCTCTCTTCTGACAGTTTTGATTATGTAAATGATTGTTAAACAACTTGCTTTTAAATGATATATTGATTATAATTACTTTAGAAAGTAAGGATAAAAAGTGGAACAAGAAAAAAGTAAAAAAGTATTAATAGGAGTATTAATTGCAATAATAGTTTTATTATTATGTGCAGTATGTTATTTATTATTTGGAAGGGATAAGTTAAAATGTAAGACTGATGATAATTCTTCTACGACAACAACAACTATGACTAAACAAAATTCTCTATTAGGATATGATTTTGAAAAAACTGATAAAATTGCAAGTTGTGTAGATGCTGAAAATGATACTTATAATTATGATTGCATAGATGTTTTCAAAGAAGGCGTTATATTAGAATATCCCGTTATAGAAGAAAAAACTGAAGTTATTAAAAACATTAATAAAAAGATATTTTCAAATGTAAAGAAAAATATTGAATCTATCGAGAATTATCCAAATGTAATAACTAATATTAAAGATGCTGAATGCATAACATTAAAAATAAATAATAGTAATAAAATGATAAGTTTTGAGCATATTACTATTGGAAAGTATTTAGTGAAGGCTAGTAATAATTATTTAAGTATTATAAATATTGATGATATGTTGAGTAATTGTGCAAGTGGAGGATACTTTTTAAAAGACGTCATTGTATATGATATTAATAAAGACAAGATTGTGACTCAAGATGAATTAAAAAATACTATATCTAATAGTTTACTTAATCAACTTAAAGATTTTTATTATGAAGATGATATATATTTATTTTATAATAAGAATGGTAATTTAAGTTCTATCGGTTTTGAAAAAGATAGTAATGATTTATTACAAATATATGAATTAGTTAATAATAAATGGAATTTATCTGCTGAGGGCAATTATATTTGGGAGTAATTTTAGGTAAGAATTAGGTAAGAAAAAATCAAAATAAGCTAACAAAATATAACAATTTTTAACACTTTTTAGCACATTTTAACACCAAATGAACTGAAATGATTTGTAAATCTGGAACCCCCTGAAGAGAGCGAAAGCTCTCATTTTTTTTCTGCTTTAAAATCTTGGAAATGTAGTGGTAGATTAAAGTAGATTACTGAGATAGTTAAGAAGAAAATTTATGTTTACATTATACACTAAAAATTATACAATCTAAAAAGCAAAGAATTAATTTGTTATTCTTTGCTTTTTTAATGTATACCTTTAATTAAGACTTTTTATTTCTTCATAATAATAATCAAGTACACTTCTAACTTGTTCTTTGGTTAAATTTTCGGTATTTGTTTCATATCATAAGGTTATGTCACCATTAGCGTGCATATCATGGTAGTTTTTATAAAAACTATATAATGCTGGTAAAGTACAGTAATTTTCAAACCATTTCATAAATGAATCTCCCGTTATATCAATATATTTATTAGTGGTGAACAGTTCAAATATTTAACTTGTTTAAGTATGTATTTATTAGTTTTATAATTGCATGTTATAATAATTTCAATAAGTGAAGTGATTTTATGTATAAAAAAGTATATGTTGAAATAACTAATAATTGTAATTTGTCTTGTGAGTTTTGTCCTCATAATAAAAGAATAAATGAATTTATTACTTTAGATAATTTTAAAACTATATTAGATAAATTAGCTGGTTACACTGAATACTTGTATCTTCATGTGTTAGGAGAACCTTTGTTACATCCTGATATTAATAAGTTAATTGATGAAGCTTCTAATAGATATAAGATTAATATAACTACTAATGGTTATTTGATTAATAGAATTAAATATAATAAAAATATTAGACAGATTAATATTTCTTTGCATAGTTATAATGGTAATATTGACTTAAATAAGTATATGAATAACATTTTAGATAGTATTAATGAACTATCTAAATATACTTATATTTCTTTAAGATTTTGGACTAAAAATAAATATAGTAATAAGATGCTTAAATATATAAATGATTATTTTAATGTTAATATTGAGAAAATAGAAAAATGTAAGGTTAAAGAAAATATCTTTTTAGATACTGATGAAGAATTTATTTGGCCAGATTTAAATAATAATATTTATAATGAAGTAGGCACATGTTATGCTTTAAGAGATCATATTGGGATACTTGTTGATGGCACTGTTGTTCCTTGTTGCTTGGATAGTAATGGGGTAATTAAACTTGGTAATATATATAAAGATAATATTGATGATATTATTAATTCTGAAAGATATGTGAATATGATTAATAGTTTTAAGGATAACAAAAAATGTGAAGAGTTATGTAAACATTGTAATTTTAATAAAATAAGAAAAGGTATAAATTAATTATATTTATTAATGTTTTTGGATTTAAAAATACAGTTATGTATAAATAACAATAATAATCAAAATATTTGCTATGCAAGTATTTTTTTTGTATAATTAACCTAGGGAGGCTATGGTTATGAATTATTTATTTGTTTATTTAATGCCTAGTTTAATTGGTTTAAAAATATATGATACCTTAGTTGAAGAGAAGAGTAATAAGTCTTTGTGGTTTTCTTATTTAACTATGGTATTTTTTTCTAATTTTATGTTGATGATTATTTTAGCAATCAAGAATAAGTTTGCATTAAGTTTAAGTGAGTATATTGAAGGAAATATGATGTTTTCTATTAAATATATTTTAATGTCTTTAGTTATAAATACATTGCTTGGTTATGTCTATAGTTTACTAAATAAAAATCTATCTTTTAAACTTGAAAGGGTAAATAATGAAAAAGAAGAAAAGTAATGTAGTGTGGATAATTGTTCTTTTATTAACATTAATTATTTTTTATACTTGTCATTATTTTAATATTAATTTTGGAGGAGTATATTTTGAACAACTTCTTTATAATGTAGTAAATAGTGAAGGAACCAGTATTAATGCACTTATTGACGGTATTAAGTATGTTAGTATTTATTCTTTAATTAGCTTTATTATTTTACTAGTTATTATTTTTCTTGATCGTAAATATTTAGTTAATAAATATATTTTAACTGTTAAATATAAAGATAAAGAGCATAGTTATGATGGATTGTATTTAAGCAATAAATTAATTATATGGAGTTCTTTGTTTGTAATTGTTATTAGTATATTTAATTGTTTAAAAACTTTAGGGGTTAAAGAATATTTAGTAATGCAGAACACTAAATCTACTTTTATTGAAGATAATTATGTTAATGGAAGTAATGTATCTTTAACTTTTCCTAAGAATAAAAGAAATTTAATTTATATTTATGTTGAATCCTTAGAAAATAGTGCGATGTCTAAAAAGAATAATGGGATGGAAGATGAGTCTTATATACCTAATTTAGAAAAATTAGCGGTTAATAATCTAAATTTTAGCAATAATAATGGGGTTGGTGGTAGTATTCAGGTGTCTAATACAAGTTGGACTATTGCGGCTATGGTAGCTCAAACTTCTGGAGTTCCATTAAAAGTTATTTCATTTAATGCATATCATGATTATGGAGATTCTTTACCTGGAGTTTATGCTTTAGGTGATGTTTTAAAAGATAATGGATATAAGAATTATTTAATGTTAGGTAGTGATGCATCTTTTGGTGGCAGACGAGATTATTTTACTACTCATGGTAATTATGAAATATATGATTATTTATATGCTTTAGATAATAATTGGATTGATAGTGATTATTATGTTTGGTGGGGTTATGAAGATAAGAAGTTATTTGAATTTGCTAAGAAAGAATTAACTAAAATATCTAAACAAGATGAACCATTTAATTTTACGTTGCTTACAGCTGATACTCATTTTACGGATGGCTATGTTGATAAAGATTGTGAAAAGGGCTTTGATACTAAATATCTAAATGCTTATCATTGCTCTGATTATATGATTAATGAATTTATTAAATGGATTAAGAAACAATCTTTTTATAAAGATACTACTATTGTTATTGCTGGAGATCATTTAACAATGCAGGGGAATGTTTTTGATTTAGATAATTATAATCGAACAATATATAATACTTTTATTAATTCTAAAGTTAAAACTAAAAACAATAAAAATAGATTATTTAGTTCATTTGATATGTATCCAACTACTTTGGCTTCTTTAGGTGTTAAAATAGATGGAGATAAACTTGGATTAGGAGTAAATCTATTTTCTGATCAAAAAACTATATTGGAGGAATATGGTCTTACTTATGTAAATAATGAAATAAAGAAAAAGTCTTTCTTTTATGATAATGTTTTACTGGGAGATTCATATTATTTAATGTATTCTGCAAATAATAATTAAATTGACTAGTAAAAAAAACAGTGTTATAATAGCGCTTGTAAAACGTTGATGAAGAGAAGTAGGGTTTTTGAATCTTAAAGAGAGTCATTGTTGGTGGAAGATGATAGGGGATAAAACTTGAATAACACTTTTGAGTGTTGTATTGAAATTATAGTAAATACAAACGTATAGATGCGTTAAATCTAATAAGGTGATCTATTTATAGATAAACTGGGTGGTACCGCGGAATTTACAGTATTTCGTCCCTTTTTGGGACTTAATACTGTTTTTTATTTTAGAAAGGATGATTTATATGGATTATGTATTTTTAAGCGATTTATATGCTTGTAAAGATGAATTTTTTGGAAAAGAAGTAAAGGTTAAAGGTTGGATTAGAAATCATAGACCACAAAAAGAATTTGGTTTTATTGATTTTTCTGATGGAACTAGTTTTAAACATCTACAAATTGTTTATACTAATGAACTTGGTGATTTTGATAAAATAACAAAATTACATAATGGTTCTAGTATTGAAGTAACTGGTTTATTTACTACTTCTGAAGGTAAGGGTCAAGATTATGAATTAAAAGCTACTTCTGTGGTTTTATTAGGTGATTGTTCTGAAGATTATCCATTACAACCTAAGAAACATAGTATGGAGTTTTTAAGAAGTATTGCTTATTTAAGACCTAGAAGTAATATTTTTCAAGCTGTATTTAGAGTTAGAAGTGTAGCTGCTTACGCAATTCATAAATATTTTCAAGAAAGAAATTATATTTATGTTCATACACCTTTATTAACTACTGCAGATTGTGAAGGTTCTGATCAAATGTTTAAAGTATCTACTTTTGATTTTGATAATTTACCTAAAACTGAAGATGGAAAAGTTGATTTTAGTAAAGATTTATTTAATAAGAAAACATTTATTACTGGTTCTGGACAATTACATGGGGAAACATTTGCTTTAGCATTTAGCAAAATTTATACTTTCGGACCAACATTTAGAACAGAAAACTCTAATACTAAGACTCATGCTAATGAATTCTGGATGATTGAGCCAGAAATTGCATTTGCAGATATTAATGATTTAATGGATATTGAAGAGGATTTCTTAAAATATATTGTTAAATATGTATTAGAGAACTGTCCAGATGAAATAAATTTCTTTGATAAGTTTGTTGAACCAGGTTTGAAAGAAAAATTAGAGAAGGTTATTAATAGTAAATTTGTTAGAATTGATCATAAGGATGTAATTGATTTACTTAAGAATAGTGGAGAAAAATGGGAATTTACTCCTGACTATGATGATGATATAGCTAAAGAACATGAAAAGTGGTTAACTGCTCATTTTAATGGTCCAGTATTTGTTAAGAATTGGCCTAAAGATATTAAAGCATATTATATGAAACTTAATGAAGATGGTAAAACAGTTGCAGGAGTTGATTTAGAGGTTCCTGGAGCTGGTGAATTAATTGGTGGTTCTCAAAGAGAAGAAAAATTAGATGTTCTTTTAGAAAGAATGAAAGAAACTGGTACAGATGAATCTTTAATTGATTGGTATATTAATTTAAGAAGATTTGGTGGATGTGTACATTCTGGATTTGGTATGGGATTTGAAAGATTAATTATGTACTTAACAGGTATTGAAAATATTAGAGATGTTATTCCTTATCCTAGAACACCAGGCAACTGTTTATATTAGAAAAGTAAAGTATTATTGCTTTACTTTTTTTATGTCTTTATTTTTATTTATTGACAACTTTAAATTTACTTAATATAATGATGGTGACATTTTGCAATTAATCTTATTTTTTAAAATAGGGTACTACATATTTTATATGTGGTTTTTTGCGTTGTTTAGAAAGGAGTTATAAATGTCGTTCATTAATGTAGATTGCATTAGTAAAACTTTTAAAGTTGCGAAACGTAATAGTGGATTAAAAGCAGCTTTAAAATCTTTTTTCAAGAGAGAATATACATATATAGATGCTGTTAAGAATGTATCATTTTCAATTGAGAAAGGCGAAATTGTTGGTTATATTGGTCCGAATGGGGCAGGAAAAAGTACTACTATAAAGATGCTTAGTGGTATATTGTTACCAACCGCTGGAAACATTAGAGTTAATGGTTTAGATCCTTTTAAGGATAGAAAAAAATATGTTTCTAATATAGGTGTTGTCTTTGGTCAAAGAAGTCAATTATCCTGGGATATTCCTGCTGAAGATACTTTTGATTTACTTAAAGATATATATGATTTAAGTGATAAAGAGTATCAGAAAACTAAGACCGAACTTGTAAATCTTTTAAACATACAAGAAGTAATGAAACAACCAGTAAGAAGTTTAAGTTTAGGTCAACGTATGAGGTGTGAAATAGCAGCTTCCTTACTTCATAAACCTAAAATATTATTTCTAGATGAACCAACAATTGGGTTAGATGCAGAAAGTAAGAAGATAGTTAGAGATTTTATTAAGAAATTAAATAAAAATCATAAAACTACTGTTATTTTAACTACTCATGATATGACAGATATAGAAGCGCTTGCAAAAAGAATTATTCTTATAGGTAAGGGTGAATTATTGTATGATGGAACCCTTAGTAATTTAAAAAAGAAATATGGAAGTTATAAAGAAGTTCTTGTAAGTACTAATGAGAAAATTGATAAGATTAGATTAAAGGGTATTATTAAAAAGAGTAAGAATATTAATGGATATAGTTTTATTATTGATTCTAATGTATTATCGTTATCTAAATTGTTAAATAATTTATCTTTAAAATATGTAATTAATGATATTGATATTAAGAATGAAAGTATAGATGATGTAATATTAAAGTTATATCATGATTATGAAATATGAGAGCTTATGTAAATTATTTTAGATTAAGAGTTATTACTGCTTTACAATATAGAGCAGCAGCTATTTCTGGATTTTTTACTCAATTATTTTTTGGTTTTATTTATTTAATGGTTTATTTAGCTTTTTATGAATCTAATAGTAGTTCTTCATTACCAATGAATTTTCAAAATTTAGTTAATTATTTGTGGATATCTCAAGCTTTTTTTGCTTTAACTTATCCTTATGAAAAAGATCAAAGTTTGATGAAAATGATAAAGAATGGTAATTTAGCTTATGAACTAGTTAGGCCTCAAAATTTTTATTTAAAGTTTTATATTAAGATGATAGCTAAAAAGATAGTTAATGCTGGTTTAAGGTGTGGTCCATTAATATTAGTAGCTTCTTTGCTTCCAAATCCTTTAAAGCTTACCTTTCCTAGTATTAAGGTTATTTTAGTATTTATTATTAGTTTATTACTTTCTTGTTTATTAGTTAGTGCTCTTAGTATGTTTATTCATATTGTTATGATGTTTACAATTGATTCTAAGGGTATTGTTAATATTTATGGAGTTATTGCTGAAACGTTTATGGGAATGATTGTTCCTTTACCTTTCTTTCCTTCTTTTTTACGTAAGATAGCTAATGTCTTACCTTTTAGGTTTATTAGTGATTTTCCTTTTAGATTGTTTTCTGGTGATATTGCTCTTAATGGTGTTTTTAAGCTTATATGTTTATCTTTAATGTGGATTGTGATAACTAATGTTATTAATGTCTTTTTATCTAATTTAGCGCTTAAAAAGGCGGTGATTCAGGGTGGTTAAGTTATTTATAACTAACTTAAAGAATACGATTAAATCTGAATTATCTTATAAAGTATCTTTTATATTAGCTTTTGTTAGTTATATATTTATCTTTTTTTCTTATTATTTTATAATATTAGCTTTATTTAGTAAGTTTAATAATATTAGAGGATTTTCTTTATATGAAGTAATGCTTTGTTTTGGAATTATTCAATTTGGATTTTCTTTTAATGAAACTTTTTTTAGAGGAATTGATACTTTTGAAGATTATATTATAAGTGGTTCTTTAGATAGATTTTTGTTAAGACCTAGAGGTGTATTGGAACAAGTTATGGTTTCAAAAATGGATATTGGAAGAACTAGTAAAATTATTCAATCTTTATTTATAGTAGGATTATCCTTAGTTAAAATTAATATTAGTTGGGATATTTATAAAGTTATAGTTTTGATTTTAATGATGATTAGTTCAATTGTTATTTTCTTTTCAATTTTTTTACTTACTGATTCTTATTGTTTTGTGACTGTTCAAAATTTAGAAATTAAAAATATTTTTACGAATGGTGGTAAGCATGTAGCTCAGTATCCGATTGGAATTTATAAAAGAGGTTTTGTAATATTTTTTACTTATATTATTCCTTTTGGTTTTGTAAATTATTATCCTTTGTTATATTTAACTTCTAAAAGTGATAATTTATTTTATGTATTTTCTCCTTTAATTGTGGTTTTATACTTAATTCCAGCAATATTTCTTTTTAAATTAGGACTTAAGCATTATAGTAGTGTTGGTTCATAGATGGATTTTATATCCATCTTTTTTATGCTATTATATAATAAGTGAAGTGATTTTTATGAGATGTAGAACCCATTTAGTTTTTAGTAATGTTGTAGCTTTAGGATTAATTCAACCTAATAATGTTAAGGATTTAGTTGTTTGTATGACTGCTGCGACTGTTGGTGGAATTGTTAGTGATTTAGATATAAGAACTAGTGATAAACATAAAGCCGTAGATTTAATGGTATTTTTATTTTTTAGTTTATTAGTATTAGGTTATTATTTTGATAATAAATATAATTATGGTTTATTTAATATGATAGGAAATAGTAAATATTATTTAAATGTTATAGGTATGTTTGTATTTTTAGGAATATGTTTTTATGGTATGCATCAACCACATAGATCTTTTTTACATTCTTTTTTAGGAATATTTTTACTTACTGGGACATTATATTATTGTTTTAATGTTATTTGGTTTCCTTTTTTATTAGGGATGTTATCTCATATATTTTTAGATATATTTAATAAGAGACCTTTAAGATTATTGTATCCTTTAAAGTATGGATTTTCATTAAAATTATGTAATTATAATAGTCCAGTTGATACTTGGGTATTTATTATAAGTATTATTTGTTTGGGACTTGAATTATATATTTTATAACTTTTCATTATGATTTGCATATTATTAATAAATGTGGTATTATTGTTGCTCATGCGTAAAAAAAGGGTGATGTAAATGAAAGCATTTATTATTAATTTAATTGTAGTTTTTGTAATTAAAGTTGTAGATAATATTTTAGGAACTAGTAAGACTTTGCTTATTCAAAAGAATAAGTCTATTTTAGCATCTTTAAGTGTAGTTATTAGTCAGGTTATTTTTTATAAATTAATTGATGCTGTTAGTAGTGGTGATGGTGACTTAATGATTTATGTTATTGCGATTGCTAGTGGTATTGGAACTTATTTAGCGTTATTTATAAGTAATAAATTTTCTAAGGGTAGAACCTATGTTAATGTTATTTTAAATGATAATAAAGAAGCTATGATTGAACTTAGAGATTGGCTTAAAGAACATAAAATTACTAATTTAACTACTGATGGATATACAAAAGATTGGCAAAAAACTTTAGCTATTACAGCCTATGCAGAAACTAAAGAGCAAAGTAAATTAATAGATAATTATTTAAAAGAAAGTGAATATAAGTTTAAGAGAATTATTGGTAAACAATAATTTTTTTTATTTGACAGGTATGATTCGTTATTGATGTTTAAAAATACTTTAATTCATGATACAATTAATATACATAGATAAGGAAGGATATAAAATTATGGGTATTGTAAATGATTATATATCTAAGTTAATGAGTTTTATTAAAAATGAAAAATATGATAAATCTAAACCATGGTTAAAATATTATGGTGATATGCCAGAACATTTAAGTTATTTTAGTGGTAGTTTGTATGATGCATTAAAGATATCTGCTCTTACTAATGAAAGAAGAATTGCTTATCGTTATTTTGGCTTAGAGGTATCTTATAGAAGTTTTTTAAAGAAAATTGATAGGATTGCTAGTGCTTTAAAACAATTTAATATCGTAGAAAATGAATGTGTAACTATGTGTTTACCTAATTCTCCAGAGAGTTTTGCACTTTTTTATGCGATAAATAAAATTGGAGCGATAGCTAATATTGTTCATCCATTATCTTCAACTGCTGATATTGAAAGAGCTTTAAGTGAAACTAATAGTGAAATATTATTTTGTGGGGATGTTTCTATGCCTAAGGCTAGAGATATTAAAGTAAAACATTTTATAATGATTCCTACAAGTAATAGTTTTGGTAAAGTTATGCAATTAATGTACAGTATTAAAGCTGGAGATAATATGAAACTTGATGAAGGAATGCTTAGTTGGCATGATTTTCTAAGTAATGGTAACAGTGGAATTGATTGTTATGTTAAAAGAGGTTCTAATGATCCAGCTGCTATAATTTATAGTGGTGGTACAACTGGTAAACCTAAGGGAATTATTATTTCTAATGGTAATTTTAATGCAATGGCTTTACAGACTAAAACGGTTTGTAATGAAATTAAACCAGGTAATTCAGTATTATCGGCGTTGCCAATTTTCCATGTTTTTGGTTTAGCTTTATGTTGTCATACATGTTTATGTGCAGGAATGACTTGTATTATTGTTCCTAAGATTAATACTAAAAAGATAAATAGTGAAATAAAGAAATATAAACCTAATGTTTATCCAGCAGTACCATCTTTACTTAAAATGAGTGTTGATGGTATGAAGCCTGGCAAAAATGCTTTAAAAGATATTAAGGTAGTTGTTGTTGGTGGAGATTATTTACCTCAAGACTTAAAGATTCAGTTTGAAAAGTTTTTAAGAGAATGTGGTAGTGATGCGGTTGTTAAATCAGGTTATGGATTAAGTGAAGCAACTGGATTTAGTTGTTGTACTGCTAATATGAATGAGAGTGACGTTATTAATGGTACTTTAGGTATTCCTAATCCAGATATGGATATTAGAATATTTGAACCAAATAGTGATGTTGAAAAAGAAACTGGTGAAATAGGTGAAATCTGTATTAATGGACCAACTATTATGATGGGGTATATTAATGAAGATGAAGAGACTGCTAAAACATTAGTAAATCATAGTGATGGTAAAATCTGGTTACATACTGGAGATTTAGGTTATAGAAATGAAGATGGATTATTATTCTATTCTTCTAGATTAAAGAGAATGATTATAACTAATGGTTATAATGTATATCCAATTGAATTAGAAGAAATTATTTCTAAATGTGAGTGCGTATCTTCTTGTACAGTTGTAGGTATTCCTCATAAAACTAAAGGGCAAACTCCTAAAGCGGTTATTGTTTTAAAAGATGGTTATGAAGATACTTTAGAAACTAAAGCTAAAGTAAGAGCTTACTGTAAAGAACATTTAGCTGCTTATGCAGTTCCTAGTGAGATTGAATATCGTAAATCTGTGCCGGTTACAGCTATAGGTAAAGTAGCTTACCGAGAACTTGAGAAAAAGCATAAGAAAAAATAGCAATATCTTTTGATATTGTTTTCTTTTGTGTTAAAATATGCTAAATGCAACTATAAGTTAACAAAAAACAACTAAAAATTGGTAGAATGCAACCGGTAGAAATTATATGATTTAGTTGTTAGGAGGAGATATTATGAATTTATCTGACAATTTAAAAAGGATTAGAAAGGAAAATAATTTATCACAAGAACAACTTGCAGATAAACTAGGAGTGTCAAGACAATCTGTATCTAAATGGGAATCTGGACAAGCTTATCCAGAGATGGATAAAGTTTTACAATTATGTCAATTATTTAATTTAAATATTGATGAGTTATTAAATCAGAATATTAAAGACGTTAATAATAAAAAACAAGCAAAGAATACTTTTAATAAATTTTTAGAAAGTGCTTTAGATTATCTTACAAGAGTATATAAAATGCTTAGTGCAATGACTTTTAGACAAAAAGTAAAATGTTTTTTAGAAATGTTTATATTTGGCTGTTTTATTGTTTTATGTTTAATGTTATTAGGTAGTTTCTTATCTTATATATATTATGGATTATTTGGATTCTTACCTTCATCTTTTTATTATGGTATACATAGAATATTATCTACTTTATATATATTAGCTATTAGCATTGTTACTATTATGATTTTACTTCATATATTTAAAATAAGATTTTTAGATTATTATGAAAAGTCAGTAATTGAAGAAAAAACAAATGAAAAAGATGATAATGAGCAGGTTAAAGAAGAAAAGAAGTCTGAAAAGAAAAAAGATAATGTTAAAGAAACTAAAATTATTATTAGAGATCCAGAACATTCTGATTTTAGATTATTTTCGGGATTAGCTAAGATTGTATTATTTTTTGTAGATTGTTTTGTAATATTTTGTGGATTTTGTTTTTGCACTATACTTATTCTTTTATTAGCATGTTTAGTTATTAGTTTTTTAATAGCTAAATCAGGATTTGTATTTTGGGGAATCTTACTTATAATTCTTTCTTTAATTGCATGTGATATTATTATATTGATTAAGATATATTCTTTCTTAAAAAATCGTAGAACTAAAGAAGGAATGTGTGCTTTAGTGTTTTTATTATCATTAGTATGCTGTGGTGTTGGTTGTGGATTATTTTCTTTAGGAATGTCTAATTTTAGGAGCTATTATAATTATAGTGATAAGACAACTTTTAGTACATTTAGTGAAACTGTTAAATATGATAAAGATTTAGTAATTCATAACTTTAATAAATATAATTTTGTTGAAAGTGATAATAATTCAATAGTTTTAGAGGTAGTAACTAATTATGGTAATACGGCGGAGTTAGATGTTTATAAAAATACTATTGATTATCATGTTTATTATGATGCTGATTTTAATTTTTTTGATGAAGTACGTATGGTAATTAATGATGTTAATAGAAATAGATTAGTTGATTATAATTATAATAATTATACAATTTATACTAGTAAAGAAAACTATGAACAATTGATGAAGAATTATGAAAACTACTATTATTTTAGTTAAGAATAATTAAATTAAAGTTGCTTATAATATAATAAAGGTGTTTTATGAAAAAATTTATTATATTGTTGATAGCAACTTTTTTGATTGGAGTTTTTCCGTCTTTATTAACTGGTAGTAGTGTTGAAGGTTTAACTTTACCAGCTTTATATCCACCAAAAATAGTTTTTCCAATAGTGTGGACAATCTTATTTATATTAATGACAATAAGTATTTATTTAGCTACTAAGTATGATGATATGCCGTATATTGTTTATTTTATTCAGTTATTAATTAATGCATGTTGGACATTTATTTTTTTTGGATTAAAGATGAGATTGTTTGCCTTTATTTGGCTTTTAATATTATTAGTAATAGTTGGATATATGACTTATTCTTTCTTTAAATATAATAAAGTTTCAGGATATTTATTAATTCCTTATATTGTATGGTTATTAATAGCTGGATATTTAAATTTTGCAATATATTTATTAAATAAGTAAATAATTAATTATAAAATGGTAATAATAATAACAGGTGTTAGATGTGAAGAAGTACTGTGTTATATTACTATTTTTTTTATTTGTTTTAA
>ULTU01065825.1_pt1 | contig 16407 bp, 11 predicted proteins | sample 1957861 | NCBI WGS metagenome assembly ULTU01 (sample SAMEA4835742, study PRJEB28245) | human gut metagenome | biome: gut microbiome; material: fecal sample | place: Denmark | collected 2008
TCCTCTTCTCTACGATGTCTCGGAGTCTCCAGGGAAGCTCGAGACCGGTAAGCGAAACGCAACCTTCGAAAGCATAATCGAGCACCCTGAGTGTTTTAGTTCCTCGTTTATCAAAGTTCACGCTCTCGAGATTTACGCAATCTTTAAACGCCCTGTCGGCGATAAGCGTAACGTTTACTCCGATAGTTACGCTCTTAAGACCGGAACCTTGGAATGCGCTGCTGCTTATCGTATCGAGCGCTATCGAAAACTCTATGCTCTCGAGCGAAGTACATCCTCTAAAGGCAAATTTACCTATCGAAACAAGACCGCCTTCGCAATTGACCTTTTTAAGATTTACGCAGCCGTCAAACGCATTTGCGGACACCTCTCTGAGTCCGGCGGAAAGCGTAATGCTTCGTATCATCGAACCTGCAAACACGCCGTCGTTAAGCGCAATAACGCTTTCGGGTATCGTCACGTCGCCGTCATAGCCTAAGGGGAACAGCATAAGCGTGGTCATAGCTGCGTCGTATATAGCGCCGTCTTTCTGCATAAGGGTGTTGTTGCCGTCCATCAGTTCTACGCTCTGGAGCTTGCAACCGAGGAAAGGCGACGCTCCGAATACGCTGAGCGTAGCCGGGATATATATCGAAGTAAGTCCGGTGTTACTGAATGCGTAATCGCCGATACCTTCCAGTATTTCCAAGCCGATCAGCTCGGTAAGAGAGGTACATCCGGCAAATGAATAAGCACCTATAGCGCAATTAACTTTGTTTACGGCGTCCATATTTAGTAAGTTGGACGGGAAAACAACTTTGCTTAAGTTTATGCAGCCACTAAATGCCGATTCGCCTATGGTAATCTGGTTGTAGTTTTCGGCAAAAGCCACCGACTCAAGTTTTTTGCAGTCTCTAAATGCTTCCCTACCGATTGCCGGAACTTCACCGACGTTAGTAAGCGAGGACGGCAATACCACTCTTTCGAGGCTGTCACATCCGTTAAACGCATAATCGCCGATGGCGGTAACCGTATTGCCGAGCGTAAGATTTTTCAGCTTATCGCAACCGTCAAACATTCTGTAACCGATATCGCACGCAACGTCCGCTTCTTCGAGCGCAAAGCAACTTATAAACGCATAATTGCCCAAATCGACTACGGACGAAGGCACTACTACCTTCTTAAGCGATGCGCAGCCTCTGAATGCACTGTCACCAATAGAAATTACGCCGTCCGGGATAACAACTTCAGTAAGGTTGCTACACTCACTAAAGGCATACGATTCTATCGAAACGAGCGACGAGGGGAACTGAATCTTTTTGATACCGTTTGCCTTTCTAAACGCCTCTCTGCCTATTGTGGTTATGCCTTCGGGAATAACTAAAGTTCCGTCTTCGTCCACGGTCGAAGTCGTTTCCTGATATGCGTACTCGGAAATTTCGGTTACGTTCTTAATCAAAGCGTTTATATTGGTAACCGAAAGCTTGGTGCCTTTAAATGCCGTGTTGCCTATCTTAAGAATTTCTCCGCCTTCCTCTATAGTTACCGCTGCAAGCGACTTACAATAAATAAACGCATTGCGTTCGATTTCAGTCACGGTAGCGGGGAGATGTATAGACTTAAGCGCAGTGCAGAAATTAAATGCTTCTGTAGGTATAGAGGTAATTCTGCTTCCCTTCTCAAAGGTTACACTCGTAAGCGAAGTATTGTTTCTGAACGTTCCTCTCGACAAGCCTCCAACGGCTGCTACACGGGCGGGTATAACAATGGAAGTAAGTCCACTGTATCCGAATGCGTCTTCTCCTATCGAAAGGTCAAAATTGTTGCCGTCCTTTGCAGCAAGGAAGTCTATATTAGTAAGCGCATTACAGTTGTAAAATGCTGCAGCCCCTATAGTTCTTACGCTTGCAGGAATGGAAACGGAAGTAAGGTTTGACGCGCCGAAGAATGCCGACTGCGTGCTCGAATCGCCTATCTGCGTTACGCCCTCCGGCACTGCAAACGATGTGTCCGCTTTAGACTGAGGATATCTTATAAGAGTGGATTTATTTTTGTTATACAATACTCCGTTTTCGGCAACGAATGAAGTGTTACCCTCTTCGACAACGAATTCTTCGCAGCTCGTCAGACCGACTAACACTCCGTCACTAAGCAAAGCGTCTTTAGCGAGAGTGAACTTCTTTACCGCCGAACTCGAACCGAACAAACTACTTGCAGTGTCCGACTTGGGCAATTTGAATTCGATAAGAGAAGTACATTCGGCGAATATCGAAGAGTCGAGCATTTTAAGATGCGTACCCTCCGCAAAGTTTACGCTGTTAAGCAAAGTACATCCTTTGAAGGCATGTCCTGCGATCTCTTTGATAGAATTGGGAATATTTACGGTTACCAGTTTTTTGCATTCATAGAATGCGCTATTGCCTATGCTTACCGTGCCGCTCGGCAAAGTAAGGCTTGTTATCGCCGTTAGCCTAAACGCATAATCGTCTACGGTAAGCACTCTGTTCTCTGCTCCCTCTTCGAATTCCACGACAGCAAGATCGGCGCAATATTCGAACGCATAGCGACTTATGCCAAACTCATTCCCGTCATCGCCGACTGCTCCCGGGATCTTTATAGAAGTAAGACCGGAATATGCAAATGCGTATGGTCCTATACCGACAGTGCGAGAAGGAAGTTCTATCGAAGTAAACTTGGTAGCTTTGAATGTGCCGAGAGGGAAAGTATCGGGATAAGCAGAAATCTTAAGAGGAACTGTCGCCTGTCCTTCGGGCGTAGCTTCGAACTTAATCGAAGTAATAAGTTTGCAACTATCAAAGGCCCCTCTCCATATATTGCTTACGGTATACGGGATAACTACCTCGCCGCTTACCGACTTAGCCGCAACGATTATCTCTTTTTTTACTCCGTTCTCGGTAAGGTAAAGGATATTGTTTTCGGCTACGTAATTGCCGCCTTCGTTTACCGTGATTTGACTGAGCGGGCAACCGTCCATAGCGTCTGCGCTTATTGCGGGAATAACGTTATTTTTGTAATCGAGAGCGGTAACCATATTTGCCGGCAAAACTATGTTTGTAAGGTTTTTGCAACTACCGAAAGTATCGCAGAGCGTAACGCCGAGATAGCCTTCGGGCTTTTCGCCGCTCATCGGTCTAAACGTTACGTCAGTAAGAGCGGTACATCCAGAGAACGCCAATCTGCCTACGCCGAGTATCTGTGCGCCGTTACCGCTTTTCTCAAGGTTAGTTACGGTACTCGGTATTACAGCCGAAGTAAGCGATTTACACTGCGAAAACGCATAGATGCCTATAGTAAGCAACCCTTCGGGAAGTTCTATTGTCTTAAGCGAACTTTTTTCGAATGCATTACTTCCGATATGCTTAAGCCCGGACGTAGCGTCCGTTCCGCCCATCTCGCTGTCGGTAAACGTAGCCTCAGTCGCCGCTGTTGCGTAATATGCGCTTTTACCTATCGATTCGGTACGACTCGGGAGTGCCAACGTAGTAAGCTTAGAGCAAAGGTGGAAAGCTTGATCGCCGATAGTAAGTGCGCCTTCGCCGCCTGCTTCGTACGTTACGCTCGCAAGGCTGTAACAGCAGTAAAACGCTCTGTGTCCTATAGCGTTTATCGTATTAGGCACGTTAAATGACCTAAGCTTTTTACAATCCGTAAAAGTCCTCTCGGGGATGTTTACAAGCGCCGTGCCGTCTAAACTTACCGAAGTAAGCTTCTTTGCGCCCTCAAATACGCCTTTACCCAAAGTAGTTACGGAGGAAGGAATCGATATAGATACGAGGGCGCTGCCGGTAAATGCGCCGTCTCCTATGGTAGTAAGGACGCTGCCTTCTTCAAAAATTATTTCGCTTGCGGAAACGTTTGCAAACGCTCTGCTCTCGATAACCTTAACCGACTTAGGTATGGTTATCGTACCTGCCGCTACGTTTTCGAACGCCGACTCGGGAATGGTTTCGATATTGCAACCTTCCGCAAATATTATTTCCATAAGTCCGGTACAGCCCGTAAATGCGTTTTTACCTATAACGGTAACGCTCGAGCCTATCGTTACGACGGCAATCGCCGAATTTCGGAACATTTCCTCGCTTATTTCCCTTATTCTGGACGGCAAAACGATATTGCCAAGCGAGCCGGTGCCCTGCAATACGCCTTTTCCGAGAGTAAGAGCGGAAGTAGAATCTTCGAAGTTTACGGTGGTAAGCGCACTCATACCCGCAAATGCGTAATCGCCTATTTCTTCGACGTTTTTGCCTATATTAAGAACTTTTATCCTATCGTTATTTCTAAATGCTCCGCCTCGGATTTTTACTACCGAATCGATAGGCGTATATTCGCCGTTTTCGGGAGTAATCGTCTTGGAATAGAAGAGAAGCTCGGTTTTGTTTGCATTGTATATTATAAGTCCGTCGGAGCTGAAGTATGGATTATTTTCCGCAATATCGATACTACGTACGCTCGGACATGCGGCTATCGCCTCTATAGGCAACGTTTCCATAGTGGACGGAATGGTTATCGTCAAAAGTCTTACGCAACCTTCGAATGCGTCCATAGCCACTTCTATGTTTTTATTACCCTCTGCTATTACAACCTTTCGAATAGACAAGCAGTCCTTAAACGCCAAACTTCCTATCTTGGTAAGAGTGGCAGGCAAAGTCAAGTCTCCAAGTACGTTGCAACTCGAAAATGCCTCTTCGCCGATTTCGGTTACCGCCGATTCTTTTTCGAATATTACGTTTTTGAGCGCATAACATCTCATAAACGCCTGCTTGCCTACCGTCATACCTACTGCGCTCGGACTGCCTTCAAACGTAAGCGTCTGAAGGTTGGTGCAAAGCTTGAATGCGTTATTCTCTATAGTAGCTACCGAATACGAAACGTATACTTCGGTTATGGAGTAATGCTGCATAAACGAACCTGCGGCTATAGTCGCTATGCCGGCAGGTATACGAACGTATCCCGTTCTGCCGCTCGGACAATATATAAGAGTATCGCCGGCTGCGTTGGTTACCATACCGTTTTTGGATGCGTACATACTACCGCCCTTAGCAATGTTTATGGTCGAAAGTTTTCCGGTGCTACTGAACATCGCCGGTGAGAACGAGCTGAGTCTTGCCGGCAAGTTTACCGTAGTAAGATTGCGCAGGTTATAAAATGCGTGGTCGGCTATTTTAAGTCCGCTTTCCTCGTTAGGATTGTCCGAGTCGAGTATGGTCAAAGTCTCGATGTTTCTGCAACCCATAAATGCGCTGGGCATTATGATTGCTACCGAACCGGGAATGGTTACGCTCGTTACATTGTAAGCATTATAAAACGCTCTCGAACCGATCAATTTCGTGCCGTCGTAAATTACGTATTCGCCGCTCTTTCCGCTCGGGAATACTGCGAGTTCCAAGCCCGCCACGTCCTGGCTGTAAAGTACGCCTTCGTGCGAACTGTATCTCGAACTAACCGCATTGCCCGTCTCGTATATGTTTATCTCTTCGAGTTTACTTGCTCCGGTAAATGCTGTGCCTACTTCTATTATTTCAATAGTGTCCGGTATATTTATAATTTTGATGCCGCTGGCATAAGCAAACGCTGACGCCGAAATTACGCTTACCTTTGCGCCATTGTAAGTTTCGGGTACGGTTACAACTGCAAACTTGTTGAAATATGCGCCTTTTTGTACAGAGTACGTTCCGTCCTCTCTCAGCGTAAAACTAAGCACGTTAGTGGCAAAATATGCATACGCTTCGTAAGTGTCGGTCAAAACCCACGGATTAACCGAATTGCCTTCGTTATCGGTAAGCTGTACGCCTGCGCCGTTTTTACCGGTATACCAACCTGCGAATATTTCGTCTGCGCTTTGAGATTCTATCGGTTCGATACGATAGTCTTCTCCGTAAGTTACGTTTGCCTTACCTACCTCATTGTCGTTTGCGTCAAAAAGCGTTACTTCATACTTTTTGGCTGTCCAATCTGCGTAAAGAGTTATGTCGCAGTTGTCCGAGAATACTATATCCTCGTATTTCGCTCCGTTTCGAGCTGCGCCGCCGTATACGTTATACCAGCCAGCAAATTCGTAACCCGGCTTCTCGGGATCGGGCAGTTCGAGCTTGTCGCCTACTGCCGCATATATTACGCTCACGTCGCCGACGCGGCTGTCTAACATTACCATGTATGCAGTTACGTCCATGCTTACGAACTCCGACCAGCCTCGGTTATCGAAGTACCTTACCGATACGGTGTTTATACCGGACTTATTCAAAACAAGCTTAATGTGACTGTCCGTCACTCTCGCCTGCGTTTCGCCGTTTACTCTTACTTCGTACGTCTGTGCGCCTATTACGCTGTTCCAGCTGAGTTTGTTTTCGCCGTACTTAAGCGACGCCGCAAGCTGAAGATACCTTGCGTCGAGTTCGTCGCTCCATACCGAGTTGTTCGCCGCTTGCGCTGCGTTTGCTCGTACGCTGACGCTGTAAATATCGCCTTCCGTAAGCGATATTTGCGCAAAATCAAACGTGGTTGTACTTTCGTCGTACTCTCTGCCGTTGATCCTTACGGTATAGCCCGTTGCGCCTTCTACGCCGTTCCAGCTAAGCTGCGTGCCGAGTATCTTTACGTTAGTCGGCGAAGCAAGTACCGTCTTATTTACTTTGTAACTTACCGCCGACGACGATGCGTATCCCTTGGCTACTGCATAAACTTCCATGTTTATTTCGCCTATGCCGAAAGACTTAAGCGAATAACGATTTGCCGTTGTCTTTACTTCTTTGCCGCCGATACCGATTACGTATCCTCTTGCGTTTTCCACTTCGTCCCAGGACAAGTATCCCGTGGCTGCGTCGTAGTTAAATCCGCTTACTTTATCTAACTTTCTTTCGCATACAAACACTTCGGATACCGAAGACGCATAGCCTTCTGCCGACGCCGTTACGACAAACTTGATTCCGCCGTCAATCATCTTGCAGTTTGCAAAGTTATATACGTTGGAATTTCCGTTATGTAACATTGTGTGGCTGTGTCTTTCGTCGCCGCACCCTATTGTCAGGTAATAATCGGTAGCCTTTGCCACTTTGTTAAAGAAAAGCATACTGCCGTCCGCTCTAAAGCGAGATACTCTCGTAAGCGCTTTATTCTTGTAATATACGCTTACTGTCTTATTGCCGCTCGTTATGCTTATTTCGTAATCGCCTGCGGGAGCCGAACCGAAGTTTACGGTGTAAGCCTTACCGCTTACCTGCTGCTCGATGCTCGTAAATCCCTGCGGGCCTTTTACGCTTACGGTAACTACTTCGGTAGACGCTGTCCAATGCACGCCTTCGTTATTTACTCCGGCGGTAAGAGCATTTTCGCCTGCCTTATTCCATACCGCAAAAAGAGTGGTGTTTGCGTCAAATTCCTTCTTTGCGTCAAACTCTACGGTAAGTTTTTCTCTCGTTTCGTAATCGCTTATCCACCATCCCTTAAACTCGTATCCCTCTCTCGTCGGATCCGCCGGCATGTCGATAAGTTTTGCGTTACGAGTGGTTACGGGAGCGATCTCCGCTCCTTCGTAGCCGAGATCGAAATCGATTACGTACTCGGTCTGCGAGGACTTTAACTCCCATTTTGCGTATACGTTTACGCCGTCGCCCGTTATAGTCCTACCCTCGAATAAATAAGGCGTTACAAACTTATCGTCGGCGTACCAGCCGTAGAAGTCGTATCCTTCTCTCGTAGGATCTGCCGGCTTTATCGCCGTCTTGCCGTTAAGGACTTTTTGGACTTCCGTCTTTCCTTCGTACACGTTGAACGTTACGTCAAAGTATTTCTTAAATAAGTATAACTTAGATACCCCTCCGTCCGTTATCGTTACGGTCTTGTTTGCTTCGTTGTACGTAGCAGTACCGCTCGGCTCTTTTTCGTTAGCCTTGGTAAAACTTATAGTTCCGCTTTCTATAACGTAGGTACCCCGTATTCGGTGCCTTTCTCGTTTACCAGCGTAAACTTATTTCCGTCGTACAGTGACAGCAAACTTTCTTCGTTTTCCGAGCCGTAGTAATAGGTACCGGTTTCGGGACCGGGAACGACTACTTCGGCAGGGCAGGCTACGACGATCATCGTCGTAAAGGCGATGCATAGCGCAACCAAAACCAAAACAAATTTGTTCTTCATTCTGCTCGTTTCTCCATGTGTGAAAATTATGCCAAGATTCGATGCCCAAATCTTTCGCATTATACGCATAATACCCCCACCATGTCAAAAAGTCAACTATTTTTTTAACGTTTTAAAAAAATTCACATTTATTGAACACAATTTGATACTTTTTTGACTGTAAATAGTACTTTTAATACAATTTTAAGGTAACACAAAAATACAATGAACTTCACATTTTGACAAATATTGTATGCACCTAATATAGCGATTTTGCTACGTAGCATGCAAAACCGTACTCTTTTTATTTTTTGTTATATTAGTTGTATCTCAGAGTAAGTTTTGTGATTATTGGGATAAGTTTTCGTAATTTGCACCGATTTCGGCATGTATAACGCTTATCTTTGTAATTGTTGCACCGTCTTTAACGTGTCAACGCTTATATCACGCTTATATTTGCAATTACTTCGCCCTCTTTTCCGTGCGCACTCTTATATCTCTAATTGCTGCACCATCTTTAATTCTTGCTATCTCTCCTTTTGTGATTGCCTGTTTATCTCTACGCCGCTTTCGCTTTAGCCTGTTAGATTGATATTAAACGCTGTTCGCTTTTCACTGATTCTCCGAACTTAACTACGTTCTCGTTTTGACGCATTGCCCGATTTGCGTATTTTTTAGAACGTCTATTTAGAGTACGGGACACAATAACGAAGCCGTATTCGATATTTTCTTAAGATATAAATCCGATAAATGTGTAATTATCTTAAATAATTACGAAGCCCCTTTCAATAACGGAGTCGCCTACACCCGTAACCGAATAGCTTATTTTACAATTATGCCGTTTGTATTTTCTTTGACGAAAACAAAGAAGCAAAGCGTTTGATCGCTCTGCTTCTTTTCTGCGTTTTGCTTAAATATTCGCGCCTTTATAATTAAAAATCTCCATGCGTTTTACTTTGCCGAGTTACTCTTTTGTCGGCTGCATTGTAAGTTTTTATTTCATGCCGATTTACATTCACTTATAGCCAAAACGCTCGACAATCTGCCTCAATAGTTACGTTTTTTCTGTTACGTCATTACCAAATTGCGACGATACATTCGTCAAAATAAAAAATAAGGGAACCGCTTAACGATTCCCTTATAATTACTTAAACTTGTCTATCCCAATTTACGAGCGTTCCGTTCCTGCCGTTAGAACAGTTATACATCCACCCTTCGTGCCATCCGTCCGGCTTGCTTTTCGCCGCACAGTTCACGCTGACGAGTCCGGTACATTCGTATATTCCTCTTTCGTTGATAAACTGCACGCTTGCGGGTATATTGACGGCGTATACTTTAGAAGTGCAATAGATTGCGTATTCTGCAATAACTTTTGTCTTGTCATTTACAGTTACACCATACATGGTGCTACCGGTCGTTTTTCTTGCATTACCCTTAGGGTCGATAGTTACAAGAACCAGATACCGATTATTACTGTTGCCGAGATAACGCAACCCGTTACTGTCCGTGGTATAACTAAGCTTAGAGCATCCGTAGAATGCACCGTGATAGTAATAGCTCGAATCATAAGGAACCGCAATACGCTCTATCGAATCGGGGATAGAGATTTCTTCCAGCGAAGCGCAGTTTACAAACGCACCTGCATCAATTAATTTTACCCCCTCGGGTAAGGTTATAGAGGTCAAGCCGCTTTGGTAAAATGCATATTTTCCTACCGTATCTACGGTAGACGGAATGGTTATTGTTTTAAGCGCAGTGCAACCGTAAAACATATAGTCCGAAATCTTCGTCTCACTACCGGCAAATACGACTCCGGTTAAAGCCGTACATTCTCTGAACACGCCCGTTCCGATTTCCTTAACGGTAGCGGGAATCGTCCAGGTAGTTAAAGAGCTACAACCGCTAAACATATAATCCGTTAATTTGGTTATATCGTTCTCAAAATTAACGGCAGTCAACGAGCTGCAATTTTTGAATGTAATTCCGTCCGACTCCTTAATATTCTTTGGAATCGTCAATGAGGTAAGCGACGAACAGCCGTTAAACGCACTCCATAATATATACTTTGTTTCTTGTCTAATAGTGCATGATTCGGCATTACTCTTACAATTCCACAAAATCAAATAGGGATTGCTATTATTTCCTACATAGCCCAAGTTATCGGTATATTTAAGGTCATTGTCCATATATTGGGACGTTAAAATAAATGAACCGTTAAAAGCAGAACAGCTAAACTCAAGGCTGTCGGGTAAAGAAACTTTTCCGGTTCCCAAACTGCAGCTGCCGAACGCATCTGCGCAAGCCGTTACTACACCCTCTTTCAAAACTAAAGAGTACAAATGGTTTTTATAAAATGCACTCTTGCCTATCGTCTTTACGTTTCCGGGTACCGTTAACGTAGATATAGCGCAGTTTGCAAAGGTTTCGCTCTTGATTTCGGAAATACCCGCTCCGATTGTTACGGTGTCGAGCTTCGAACATCTGTAAAACGCTTTTGCACCCATATCCTTTAAACTGTCGGGTAAAGATACGGCTTTTAACGTACTTCACTGTGTCCGCAAAGTTCCCGCTGGTTGCTGTGTATGCCTGCGACTATTCGTCTGCAGTTGTCTCTATCAACGCATAACGGTTTAACTCCTTACTCGATCGCCCAGATTTGCCCTCTGGGCGGTCTTTCGTGTCAGCGTGAGTTATTGTTTAGCAAGTCGTTTAGAGCGTTCTCTGCATCGGATTTGGGTTCGCTGGTGGCTGCTGTGGCTTTCGCCTTGGTTTGTTTTGCTGCCGCGCTGTTATGTACCTCAGTGTTGATCTTATCGATGACTTTCTTTGTATCGTCTTTCGAGACCTCACCGTCCTGCGTTACTTCGAGTACCGTGTCTACGATTGCCTTTGTAGACGATTTCGTAAGTACCCCGTCACCGAGGGCATACGCTACGACCGGGAGTGCGCCGGTGAGCAGTATCTCCACTCCGTTGACGGTGAAGTATGCAGGGGCGATTTTGTTTGCCAGAAACCATAAGCCTACGGCGAGTCCAAACGCTAACAAGATGATGCTCTTGTTTGCGAGCTTCCTCAGCTTTTCGTTCTGGATCTTCTTAGTCAAGGCCTTGATCGGCTTCTTGAGCAGGGCGAGAATTACGAATACAAGTGTTGTCATAATTAGGATTATAACGACCGTAAAAAGCGAGTAGCCTTGGTTGATTAACATATCAAACACGGACTTCAATGCTTCTACCATTGTCTATTAACCTCCTATTTCAGTTTCGACCTTTTTGATCTCTCTTTCGATTTCATCGAGTTCGACCTTCACTTCAGCTTTGGCTTCGAGTTCCGCTTCCGCTACGGCCTGTGCTTCCAGTTCCTGCTTCTTTGCGGCTACAGCTTCTCTCTGTGCAGTGATTTTCGCATCGAGTTTAGACTGTTCGTCTTTGATGAAGTTCTGGAGTGCTTGGTCGAGGTTTGCGGACTTTTCTGCCACACCGATTGCCTTATCGGCATAGATCTGGTTCTGTCTCACACCGGCTTTGGCTTCGATTTTCTTCTTGGCTTCTTTCAAGCCGGCGAGGTAGTCCTGTTTGTACTGTAAAATGAGTTCGTTCATCATGATTCTATTCCTCCGAGTTTATAATTGCATTGATGTCGATACCATCGACACAGGGGTTGCTTTCGGGTTCGGTTTTTTCTTCGATGCTGTCGTTCACTTCCGGAGCAGGCTCAAGTTCTGCAATGAGCGAGTCGATTTCGTTCACTTCAGCAATCAAAGGACTAACGTCACCGTAGGCCTCAATCTTGCGATTGATTTCGTCTCTTTGCTCTAACAGGTCGTTATAACCTGCGAGCTTCTCTTCACGTTCGGCTTTCTGTCTTTCAAGATAAGCCTTAATGTTCGAGTTTGACATTGTGGTTCCTCCTTTTTAAATAATGTTATACTTTTTTAATGTCGTAATCACTATGTAGGTGACCAGCGCCACGGCGCCTATTACCAAAAGTGAAACGACCAGCACGCGCGCTGACTTCGCTATGCTTGATAGTTTTTTGAAGATGCTATCCACGCAGTCGGCCAGAATGTTGATGATTGACGTGGGTGTGCCGACAAGGATTAGCACCACGATTTGAAAGAAGGAGAGAATGCTGAACAGCACCCTTTGCATTCCCTTCGGCAGGGGTTTCTTCACCCCTGCGTAGGTTGCGACCCCTTCGTACACTCCGTAGTTTGCCTCCTGCAGAGTTTTCTCGGCGGTCTTGGCCTTTGCTTGCTCTTCCTTGAGGTTTGCATCGGCACCGGTTCTCAGTTCTTCTTTCTTCGCTTCTGTGATGTCTTTGACGAGGTCTTCGTCTTCGATGGCTTTTTGCGTTGCCATCACACCTACGAGGTCTTTCGCCTGTTCGGTGTAGGTTTTGTCTTTATCGAGTTCAACTTTGAGCTTAGGGACTTCGGTATCGATGATGGATGGCTGCTCCTCGTTCTTCTTTACGACTGCACGAATTTCTTTGATATCATCCATTGCTCTTCACCTATGATCTCTTTGGCTTGCTCCGTGGTGATGTAGCCTTTCTTTGCGGCTGTCTGCACGTCCTCTTTTGACCAGAGTTCTGCTTGGTAGTATTCCTTCACCAGTTCATAATCAATGATTAGGGCCATCTTCCACCTCCATCTTAAGCCTTGCGACTTCTGCCTCCAGCGCCTTCACGGTCGCTGTGAGTTCTTCTACTTGTTTCCTGAGTTCGATGATTTCATCCATTTTTCCAGTTCCTCCATTTGAGTTTTATAGAATTTATCCATTTTCGCAAGGCTCGACCGGGTTCCCTTTTTCAGGTGGTCTCGGCCGCCCTTGTAAAATGCTTTGACTTGCTCGATGGTCAGCGCTCCGGCTTTTACCCGGTCTATCTGTCCTTTGAGCTTCCGTCTGCGTTTTGATATCTTAGCCGGCAGCACCTTCATGGTGACTCTGCCTGTGTCGTGCAACAGGTAGCTAAAACCTAAGAAATGCACCGGCTGAGTTATCTTTGCGATTTGCGTTTTCTTTGTGTTCAGTCTCAGTCCTATTCCTTCCAGCTCTTTGGCGGCCGCCTGCTTGATTGCCGCCAGCCTTTCCTTCGAGTGATGGATGATCAGCATGTCATCCATGTATCGGTCGTACAGAATGGTGGTGTCTTCGAGCAGTTTGTGGTCTAAGCCGTTCAGCATTGCAAGTGCTATCAGCTGGTTCAGTTGGCTACCGAGGCCGATTCCCACGGTGGCGCTGTGCGAGTCGATTTCGTCCACGACCATTTGGTATGCCCAGTCATCTCTGATTAGGCTCCGCATGACGGCTTTCGCTATGTCGTGTGATATACTCCCGAAGAATGACTTGACGTCAATCTTGAGAACGTATCCGTCCGTGCCGTGTTTGTCGTAGAACTCTCGCAGGTTTGCCTTCAGCAGGTTTCGTGCGTAGTCGGTTCCTTTGTTTTTCTGGCATGCTGCGTTCTGGGGTACGAAGTGGCTACACACTTCATCGTATAGGTAATTGTCCACGAGGCTTCTCTGCGGCACCCGGTCTCGAAACCGTGTACTTATGATATCTCGTTTCTTTGGTTCGTAAATTATGAACTTGTACCCTTCGATGGGTTTGTATGTTCCTCTGTCCATGTCCTGCTTTAATAGGTAAAGTCTATAAAGGCCGTGCTGTGTGTAGTCGATTACGCTGCGCTTCCACGACACACCCCTTTTGCACTTCTTCATTGCCTTGAATAAGTTGCTCAAATCCGAGACTGTTTCTTGTACGCTCATCGTTATTTTTGCCTTTGCTGCCACGTCTTAGGTGGCGCTTCATTTCACCGTTTCGGTTAGGGCAGTAGCTCCTTGCATAAAAGTGGCACTGAGTTCGGTTCGTTTTTCAACGTCCTACTATAATCGGGCCGTAAATTATTATTTATCAATCGGGGACGAACCCATTACTGTTGTTCGCTTCATTGTTGTTGAGAGAACCTGAAGTATTGACATTCCAGACATTGTTCGCATTGTTGGAATTAGCGGAGGGTCGGTTTTCAGCTACTGACCTATGTTTTATTTACGCATCTCTTCGTATCTGCGTTTATCGGAGAGGTTCCAGTTCTTTGCTTTGTTCACCGTCTTCACGATTAGTCCGGTCCAGTATTCTATGGAGTTCGTGGATATGCTAAAACGGTGCCATGCGAAGGTGATTTTCGGCAGCATTGTTTTCAGACTTGCGATTGCTCTTTCCTGATGGCTGATGCGTTCCCGGAACATCTCCGGTGTGGTGCTTCGGTCGAGCCTTACTTCGTTTGCCCAGTATAAGTCTTCGTAGGCGCTTGCGGCTAACTCGATTATATGGCTTGTAAAGCACGACCAGTATTTCTTCGGGAAGACCGAAGCCTTCGCTTTTGTCTTCTGTCCGTCCTTTGTCTCCGTCACGTTCTTTTCCCGGTGACAGATGTCGAAGGTGTACTCGAGCAGATCCTCGGCATAGTTTAGCACTTTGAGGTCTTCATCGGTTTGCTTGCTTGATACTACTGCCATTTGGCTTCTTCTCCTTGTCGTTATTTTCTTTCGGTCTTGCTATGCGTAATCAGTTATCGCATGCACCCTTGCGGGTGCGATTATGCCGTTTTTTTGATTATGCAAGCGGGGACGAACCCATTACTGGTGATCGCTACAATGGTGTTGAGAGAACCTGAAGGATAGACATACCAGACATTGTACGCATAGCTGGAAGAAGCGGAGCGAAGGAAATAATACGAGTAACTCGAACCGTTGAGTTTCTTCCTATCGTCTGCCGTGCTGTGCATCTTGAAGTAGTCGAGTTTCGCACCTTCGGTCTGTCCACTTACTGCTTCTGTCCCGTCCACTTCTACTCTCGCAAGCGGGAAGAATTTTGTTTCCACTTCTTCGTAGCTGCTGGTGTAGCTTGCGCTGTAGCAAGGCGGGAGTGAACACTTGAACCTTACCGTCTGTACCGCATCGAGGAAGTCCTGACCGTAGCCGTGGAGGTAGCCTGCCATATTGCAGGTCGATACCACCGGGGGAAGGTCGAAGTCATCCCTGTAGAAGAACCAGTTACCGAGTCCGTCTCCGGTTGCTTTCGGTGCCGTGCTGTTTCCCCAGATGAGGAATGTCGAATGACTGAAGCGGTTATCACCGTATGCGTTGTGTTCGGTTCTTCCTCTCTTGCCACCGAAAGTGGTATTGACTGTGTCTGCTTCGGCGTAGTAGTCGGCTCTTTGAGATGTGAACGTGCCGAGGTCGTAGTCGTAGCTCTGGCTGGTGTACTCTTCGATTGCTACGGTTGTTTCGATGGTGTTGGATCTGATGTGCGTTCCTCTGCCTTCGAAGGTGTTGACGTGCGTTGCGTTGTTGTACTTCGCACCGTAGGTGTAAACCTTTGCCGATGTTACGTCTGTCTTTGCGTAGGAGTTCTTCCATCCGCCGATGCCCGGAATTCTAAAGCCACCGAAGGCCGGGATAGGCTGTGTCAAGGTGAACACGTAGCTGCCGTCATAAGCGGCGCCGTTTGCGTATGCTGCCTTGTACAGGGTGAATTTGTACGTTCCTGCAGGCATACCGTTTGCCGTGTAATATAAGAGTTTAGCCGGGCAGAACGGAACGCTTCCGTAAGACTGGATTTTGTGTGCGTACAAAAGTGCGCAGTCACCCTTGCCGGTGGTGTCGTGTGGCAAGGTGTAGCCTGTGGGATTGTACTGCATCAAGTCCCATGCGATTCTGCTTGCCGATTCTACGATGATAATCTTATCACCTTGCTTCGGTGTTCCGCTTGCCGTGATGCCGTAGTCTGCGAGGATTACGGTCTTTGCTTCGGAGTCTACCCAGTGCCATACGGCGCCGTCATACTCCGCTTCGAAGGTGCGCTCTTCAGCGTGTCCCATTGCAGCGAGGAATGTGTCCTCGTTGATGCTTACCGATAGAGTGCTGCCCTCTACCTTGTCGGTTCCTACGGTGATGGAGGTCGCTTTGGGAACTTTGAACTGCTTTCCTACGCTGCAGATCTGTCCTACTCCCGCACCGAGAAGTCTTGCGAACTCTACGACATCGTCAACGTCAAGGCTTCCACCGCCACCGGCTACCGCTTTTGCAATGGACGCAAGCATTCGGTTCGTCGTGTCGGTCTGTTCCTTGAACGTCTGGTCATCGAGTATTCTTCTTTTTACTGTTGCCATTTTCTTTCTCCTTGTATTTTTTTATTCTTCCTCTGCGTAGCAGGGGTAGCCTTCGTCATCGTAGCAGAGTGTCATGCTCATCTGTGAGTAGATATCGTTGATTGTCTCTGCAGCGGCTTT
>ULTU01046856.1_pt1 | contig 16388 bp, 14 predicted proteins | sample 1957861 | NCBI WGS metagenome assembly ULTU01 (sample SAMEA4835742, study PRJEB28245) | human gut metagenome | biome: gut microbiome; material: fecal sample | place: Denmark | collected 2008
GAATTTCGTAATGGGGTCTGACCCCATTAAATTTTTATAAATTTCATATAGGCTGACCCAATCACTTTGCGTACTGCTTTCTATATTGGCGGGGTGACATCCCGACCTTCTTGTTAAAGATCTGGGAGAAGTAGGACTGGGAGGAGAAGCCGGCGCTGGTGGCGATCTGGGTGACGGAGAGGTTCGAGGAGCTGAGGAGCTCCTTGCAGGCGGCGAGGCGGCGTTCGGTGAGGTAGCTGATCGGAGACTGGCCGATGCATTCGGTGAAGGAGTGCGCGAGGTAAAACTTATTGATATGGGTGAGATCGGCCAGGGAATCGAGGGTGATGTCCTGAGCGTAGTTCGTATCGATATAGCGTTTCGCGATGGCACATTCCTTCGAGAGCTGGAAGGAGGACTCGGAGATGACGGAGAGCTTCTGCTTACGTGAGATGTAGACGAGGAGGACCTCAAGCAGGCCGTGACAGACCTTTTCGAAGCCGGGCTTTTTATCCTGGAACTCATGCATCATGAGCTGTGCGAAGTTGATGAACTGGTTTTTATCGGAGCCATAGCTGTAGAAGCTGTAGCCCCGTCCATAGGCCTGGTCGTGCTCTGGGAAGGAAAAGGCGAGGCCCTCGACGCCGAAGACGATGTACTCCATCGGGTTGTTCGGGAAGGTCTTTTCGGTATGCTCAACATTCGGGTTAATGATGATGAGGTCATCGGTTTTCACGGGTACCTTTTCGCGCTCGATATAGAAGACACCTTCCCCATGGAGCACATAGAAAAGTTCGGTGAACTGATGCGTATGCGGCAGTGAATTCCAGTCCCCTTCATATTTTGAAATGGAGATATAGCGAAGCTGGAAGTCAGAGCGACTGCTCGTACCGGAACTGAGACTGACCATTTCATTACTCATACGTAGATACCTCGATTTGTTATAGTTGCTATATGGTGCGTTTATAGTACAATATACATGATGTTATCATATAAACCGCAATATTTTTAAAATTCTTTTGTGAAAAAGACGAAAAGGCTTACAAATACGCCTCTTCAATCAACATAATATACATAAAAATCAAAAATTATCAGTATTTTAGTTATAATACATCAAGATATATAACAAATGAAGCAACAATGAAATAGTTATCCCTACCGCTTCCCGTTATACTGAATTCATCAGATATGTGATGATAAAAAACTAATTTGGAGGATTTATGTTGATGACGGGAAGACTGACGCTGCCGACGGATGCAGATGTCATTGACGAGACGATTCGACTGAAAGATCTCTTGGGAGCAGATGCGCTGCGAGATTGTGATGGTACGAAGATGCCGGATGTGCTTCTGGCGGATCCGATCAAAAAATATGCGACCTATTATACCACACGTAATGATAACGCATGGGCGAGTGCTCATCCTGAGGAGATTCAGCAGGAGTACCTGATCAGTGATCGTGTGACAGCGCGAAGCGAGAGCCTCCGGATTCGTCTGATGGAAGGGTTTCATACAGAGCAGCTGAAGGTGAATACCTTAGATGATCCGAAGCGCTGGTGGGAGGTCATCGACCGTACGACCGGAGACATCGTCCCGGTGGATCAGTGGTTTTTCGATGAGACGACTGGTGAAGTCGAGATTCAGACGAAGCCATATCATGAATATACGGTCAGCTTCCTTGCTTTTCTGATCTGGGACCCAGTGCATATGTATAATTCCATCACGAATGACTGGAAGGATACGCCGCATCAGCTGACGTATGATGTACGTCAGCCGAAGACACAGCAGTATGTGAAGGAGAAGCTGAGGCACTGGTGTGAGGAGAATCCGAAGATCGATGTCGTGCGTTTCACGACCTTCTTTCATCAGTTCACACTGACCTTCGATGACCAGAAGCGAGAGAAGTTCGTCGAGTGGTTCGGTTACAGTGCGAGTGTCAGTCCATATATCCTGGAGAAATTCGAGAAGTGGGCAGGCTACAGGTTCCGTCCCGAGTTTATCGTGGATCAGGGATATCATAATAGTATGTTCCGCGTACCAAGCAAGGAATTCCGTGATTTTATCGAGTTCCAGCAGATTGAGGTCTGTGCTCTGGCAAAGGAGCTCGTTGATATCGTTCATTCCTATGGTAAGGAAGCGATGATGTTCCTCGGCGATCACTGGATCGGCACAGAGCCATATGGTAAATATTTCGCAGGTATCGGCCTCGATGCGGTAGTGGGATCTGTCGGAAGCGGCATTACTCTTCGTATGATTTCAGATATTAAGAGTGTGAATTATACAGAAGGACGACTTCTCCCGTATTTCTTCCCGGATGTATTCTGTGAGGGTGGGGATCCGATCGGCGAAGCGAGAGATAACTGGAGAAAGGCGAGACGAGCACTTCTTCGTTCCCCACTCGATCGTATCGGCTACGGCGGCTATCTGAAGCTCGCAAACAACTGGCCTGGCTTCATCGATGAGATTCAGCATGTCGTGACCGAGTTCCGTGAGATTCACGAGAACATGCAGGGAACCGCATCCTATGTAGCACCGTTCAAGGTGGCGATTCTCAACTGTTGGGGTAGTCAGAGAAGATGGATGTCGAACCAGGTACATCACGCGATCTATCATCGTGAAACCTATTCCGCAGAGGGCGTACTTGAGTGCTTAAGCGGTATGCCGTTTGAAATAGAATTTATCTCCTTCGAGGATGTGAAGAAGGGGATTCCGGAGGATATCGGTGTCATTATTAACGTCGGCGATGCCTATACCTCCTTTAGTGGTGCGGAGAACTGGATTGACGAGGATGTACTCACAAATATCCGTCGTTTCGTCGATCAGGGTGGCGGATTTATCGGTGTCGGTGAGCCGAGTGCGTACCAGCATCAGGGTAGATACTTCCAGCTTTCCGATGTCATGGGTGTCGATCGGGAGATGTGTTTCTCACTGAGCACAGATAAATATAACGAGATGGATGCGCATCATTTCATCCTGGAGGATATCGATGGCACCATTGATTTCGGTGAAGGAACGAGCCGAATCTATGCGCAGGGTAAGCACTATCAGATTCTCGCAAAGGATGGTGAGTACAGTCAGCTCGTCGTCAACGAATATGGTAAAGGACACAGCGTTTACTTCGCAGGTCTTCCATATTCACCGCAGAACTGCCGAATTCTTCTTCGTGCAATCTACTATGCTGCGGGCATGGAGAACGAGATGAAACGTTATTATGTGACGAATGTCGACACAGAAGTAACGGTATTCCAGAAGAGTAAAAAAATTGCAGTGATTAACAATTCCTCGGAGGCTCAGCACACCGATGTATTCATCAGCGGAAAATGCGTATACGAGCTCGATCTCGCACCGGGTGAGATGCGCTGGGTAGAGGATGTCGAATAAGTTAACATATGAAACGCAGGGCTTGCATTTCATATTTTATAAAAAGAACCTAATTGTATCAGGAGGAAAAAAGTAATGAAAAAGAACGTATGGGGCTCCATCTTAGTAGCCGCAATGTCCGTATCGATGCTTGCTGGATGTGGCAGCAGTGCAACAGCAACACAGGAGACGAAGGCTCCGGCGGAAACGAAGGCAGCGGCGGAGACCGAGGCAACCACCGAAGCATCAGGAGACGAAACCCTCTCTGTATGGTGCTGGGACCCGAACTTTAACGTCTATGCAATGAAACAGGCAGAGAAGATCTACCAGAAGGATCACCCGAACTTCAAACTGGATATCCAGGAGAAGGTATACAACGATATCGAAACCGCGCTGATCACCGCTGCAGAGGCGAACGATTACAGCACCCTTCCGGACATCTTCCTTATGCAGGATTACTCCTTCCATAAGAATGCAACGAACTACCCGGGCATCTTTACAGAGCTGACCGATTCCGGCATTGACTTCTCACAGTTCTCCGCTGGTAAGCTTGCTGATTCGACGGTTGATGGAAAGAACTACGGCGTTCCATTTGATAACGGTGCAACCATCATGGCGATTCGTCGTGATATGGTCGAGGCCGCTGGTCTCACCGTGGAGGATTTCAAGGATACAACCTGGTCTGATTTCATGGAGAAGGCAAAGAAGGTTGTGGATGCAAACAATGTGCCGATGCTTACAAGCTCCGGTGGATCCGAGATTGTCATCGAGATGCTTCAGTCTGCAGGTGCTTCTCCAATGGTCGATGGAAAGGTTGACTTAGTAGGGAATAAGGCGCTGAAGGCAGCGATCGAGACCTATGAGACCCTGATCAAGGACGGCATCATGGTTGATTACACTGACTGGGATCAGTACATTGCTTCCATGAACAAGGGCACCGCAGCTGGTGTTATCCAGGGCTGCTGGATCATGTCTTCCATTCAGGCAGCAGAGGATCAGTCCGGCAAGTGGGCGATCGTAAACATGCCGAAGTTCGACGATGTTGAAGGTGCAACCAACTATGCTAACTGCGGTGGTGCCAGCTGGGCAGTTTCTTCCAACTGCAAGAACACCGATCTCGCTTATGATTTCATCAAGACCACCTTCGGTGGAAGCGTAGAGTTATATGATGACCTCCTTCCAAACGCTGGCGCAATCGCAAGCTACTTACCGGCAGCTGAGTCTCCTGTTTACAACGAGAATTCTGATTTCTACGGTGGACAGGCAGTCTATAAGGATATCGTAGAGTTCGCAGGACAGGTTCCGGGCATCGACTACGGCGCTTACTACTCTGATATCAGAAGTGCATTAACCGATGCCATTACAAACGTCGTTCAGAATGGTGCAGACATCGATACCGAAATCAAGAACGCACAGGATACTGTAGAATTTAATATCGGTGAGTAATCCTTCGGGGTACACGATCCGTGTGTAAAACAGAAAACCGGGAGTGCAGCACTGCGTTCCCGGTTCTGTTTTAGGAGATGAAAATGGAAAAGAAGAAAACAAAATTAACTCTGGAGAAAAAGTATAATCTGACCGGCTGGGCCTTTCTGCTTCCGGCATCGATTTTAATTTTTGTCTTCTGTTTTTATCCCATGGCGCAGGCCATCCTGCTTTCCTTCCGAAAATCCGGTGGTGTCTTTAACGGCTTCAACAACTACCTCCGTATTTTCAAGGACAAAACGTTTCAGCAGTGCTTATTTAATACCTTTTTTTACTTCTTAGTACAGGTTCCAATCATGCTTGTGCTGGCATTGATTCTGGCACAGCTTCTGAACAGTCCGAAGATTAAGGGAAAGAGCATTTTCCGCACCCTGATTTTCCTTCCATGTGCAACTTCGCTGGTATCGTACTCGATGATTTTCAAGTCACTGTTTGCTCCGGACGGCATCGTGAACCGTGTGCTGATGGGCGTCGGGCTCTCATCGATCGACTGGTTTCAGAGCACCTGGCCGGCTCGCTGGGTCATCGTCATTGCGCTCATCTGGAGATGGACAGGCTACAATATGGTATTCTACCTCGCCGGATTACAGAACATCGACTATTCTGTATATGAGGCAAGCTATATCGATGGCGCGACACCCCTGCAACAGTTCTTTAAGATTACGATTCCACTTTTAAAACCGACGATTCTTATGACGGCGATCATGTCAACATCCGGAACACTGCAGCTCTTCGACGAGTCCATGAACCTCACTGCAGGCGGTCCTGGTAAATCCACGATGACACTATCCCATTATATTTACAATATTTCCTTCGTAGAAACACCGAAATTTAACTATGCAGCAGCCCTTTCTGTATGCATACTCATTATGGTAGCGGTGCTGTCTGCCATTCAGATGAAGGTAGGTGACAAACGTGACTAAACTAAAAAAAATCGCATCCTACACATTTCTTATCATCGCAAGCTTCCTGTCTGCCTTCCCACTTTACTATATGCTCTGTGGTGCGACAAATGCGAGCATCGATGTCGTGAGAGGAAAGCTGATTCCGGGTACTTACCTGATGGAAAACTTTAAAACTCTCGTCAGCATGCAGAACCTGCAGCTCGCGATGTTTAACTCCTTCCGAAACGCGATCATCACGACCTTCATCGCACTACTGGTGTGCTCCATCGCGGGCTATGGGTTCGAAATCTATCATGATAAGGGAAAGGATACCCTCATGAGTATCCTCCTCCTTGCGATGATGCTTCCATTCGTTGCCATCATGATTCCGCTCTTCAAAATGTTCACTTCCTGGGGACTTGTGAATACCTGGATTGCACTTGTGATTCCATCGATTTCAACACCGTTTATGATCATGCTGTTCCGTCAGGCTGCCCGTTCCTTCCCGCACGATATCATCGAAGCGGCGAGACTGGAGGGCTTAAGCGAGGTACAGATTTTCTTCCGGATGTTCATCCCAATTATGAAATCAACCTACGGTGCAGCGATGACCGTAACCTTCATGAATGCATGGAACAACTACTTATGGCCGACGATCATCCTGCAGGACAGCAAGGCGATCACCATGCCGATGCTGGTGGCGAATCTGAAGAGTGGCTACAGCGTCGACTATGGTATGCTGATGCTGGGCGTTCTGATCTGTACGCTTCCGACGGCGATCATCTTCCTGTGCTTACAGAAGAGCTTCGCGAACGGCATTACAGGAGCTGTGAAATGATGAGACAGCACTACAGTATCGACGATATGCATTTAAGGAAGGCACAGGCTGCCTTCCTTTTTGCACAAAAAATCGGCTTACTCGAGGATCCTTCTCTGGACGCCCTCGAAGAAAGACGGCAGCAGCACAATGCAAAGCTCCAGAAAATGGAAGTGGAGGGGAAGATTTTCTACGGCCCTCGCTACTTCTCCCCATCGGCCTTCCTTCAGTATGAACTCACGCGTCTGAAGCTCGACTTCATAGAACCATGTGAGGCAGTGCGTCGAAGTGGTCTCTGTCCGCGCTTTTCGGACGAAGAGAGGCGCGAGTTCTATGAGGTGAACCTGGACCTCTTCGGACGTTATCACGGCGATTGCTTCAGCTATGACGAGGTCGCACAGATCATCGAAAAGAGACTGCGGGAACAGGCATATGAACAGATGATCGAAGAGCTGTTACCGGATTGTGAAGATGTCATATGCGAATTTGAGACGGAAGATGCGATAGAAGATGAACGAAGGGATACGAGCAGTTCAGCACTAAACTCCTGCGATAGAGCGAAGGCCGGCAGCGATAGAGATAGAGATAGAGCTGTAGAAGCAGCGAAATCGTACATGACGGACACAGCGAAGACCTATTATGTGAGTGCGAGAACGGGAGATGACACGAATGATGGCTTGAGAGCGGATTGCGCTTTTGCGAGTCTTTTTGCTGTTCAGCGGATTGCGCTTCATCCCGGAGATCGAGTTCTGCTTGAACGCGGTAGCGTATTTCACGGACAGTTCCTTCAAATCACGGAGAGTGGGGCGAAAGATGCGCCGATCGTGATCGGTGCTTATGGGGAAGGGGATGCACCGCGCATCGATGCTGCCGGCCAGGGTATCTGGTATCAGGATTATGGCAACCCTCTGGATTCTCCGACGCATGTTTACCACGGCTATGTATCCTCCGCCGTACTTCTCTATGATGCAGAGTATATCACGCTAGAAAATCTGGAAATCATGAATCAGGCGGCGCACATCCTGGGTGAGCGCTATTCCCAGTGCGATAAGATGAACCGCACCGGTATCGCCATCGTCGCAAGGGATAAAGGCGTGCGCCATGGCATCACGCTGCGGAATCTCTCGATCCATGATGTCGAGGGCAATGTCTATGACAAGCACATGAACAACGGGGGCATCTACGCGACCGCGTTGCGTCCGACAGATGAAGAAGCGACCGGTGTCCCACGCTATCAGGACATGACCATCGAGGGCTGCTTCGTCTATCGAGTGAGCCGCTGGGGCATCGGCGTCGGATATACCTATGCACATGCAGCATTCCAGGGGGCAGAGCTCACGGAAGCGACCTTTCGGAAGTACGGACATGAGCGTCTCGTCATCCGCGATAACTATGTGAAGTCAGCCGGTGGAGATGGCATCACGGCGATGTATGCTCTCCGCCCGCTGATCGAGCATAATATGGCGGACAGCGTCGCCTGTGAGATCAATGACCGGATCTACTCGGAACCTGGAAACAAGATGGGAAAGGTTTCAGCCGGTATCTGGCCATGGAAGTGTAAGGATGCGCTGTTCCGCTATAATGAGGTCGTGAACACCCGCCTGAACCAGGATGGGATGGCCTACGACGCCGACTCCGGCGACGGCACCGTCTATGAGTATAATTACAGCCGTCAGAACGAAGGCGGCTGTGTCATGTTCTGTCTTCAGGAAGCCATCCATAACCGCTTCCGGCATAACGTAAGCTACGACGACCTCGGCGGTACCATCAGCCCATCCGAAAACCCGGATGCCCTTCTCGAGGAGAATGTTTTTTATGTACGAAAGGGCGTGCCTTTCATCCGAAAGAACATGGGCGGCGGAACGTATACGGAAGTGAATAACCGCATCATCGAAATCGAAGAGTAAAAAGCCCCCGGAGGACAGACACCAGAAATACCGAACTCTACGTATGGTTTCTGCTGTCTGTTTTCCGGGGGCTTTCCTTAAATTTAATGGGGTCTGACCCCATTAAATTTTTATTAAGCGCGGATATCGTAGCGGTAGCGCTCGAGGACCTTGCGGGCCTTCTCTTCGGATTCCTCGTCGTAGAAGGAGATGCGGAGCGCGCCTTCGCCGTGGTCGCGGCTGTTGTTGATGCCCATGTTCTTGATGGAGACGCCCTTCGATGCGAGGATGACGGAGATGGTCGAGATTGCACCGACTTCGTCTTCGATGTCGACGGAGAAGCTGTAATCTGCCGAGAGGACACCCTTGTTCTTCGCACTGATCGAGTTCCGGTACGCACGGGAGGACTCGAACATATGGAGGATCTTCTGGTCAGACTCATCCTTCTTGAGGGAGGCCGAGATGTCCTGAAGCTCAGCGATGTAGCGGTCGAGGAGCTCGACGAGCGGCTTACTGTTTGTGTCGCAGATCTGCTCCCACATCTCCGGGCTGGAACTGGCGATTCGGGTGATATCACGGAAGCCGCCGGCAGCGAGGGTCTTCATGAGCTGGGTCTCATCATCGGAATCCTTCACGATGTTGACGAGGGAGCTCGCGATGATGTGCGGAAGGTGAGAAACCGCTGCGGTGGCTGTATCGTGCTTCTCCGCATTGACCACGATCGGAATCGCACCGAGGGTCGTCGCGACATTGCGGAGCGCGTCCACGAGGGCCGGATTCTCCGAGATCGGCGTGATGATGTAGTAGGCGTTTGAGAAAAGGTAGTCGGTCGCTGCAGCGTAGCCGGTCTGCTCAGAGCCGGCCATCGGATGACCGCCGATGAACTTGTCCCCGAGACCGAGCTCGATGGCCTTCTCACAGATGGCGGTCTTCGTGGACCCCACATCCGTAAGAACCGCGCCGTCCTTCATGAGCTTCGCCACACCCTCCATGTAGGAGACATTGACCTCGACCGGAGCGCAGAGGAAGATCATGTCTGCTTCCTTCAGACGCTCGCTGTACGGCGAATCGAGCACGACGTTTACGATGCCGTCCTCCTGTGCCACCTCGACACTGGATTTGTTACGCGCATAGGCGAAGATTCTGGTCGTTGGGTCCGCCTTCTTGAGACCCTTCGCGATGGAACCACCGATGAGACCAAAACCGATAAATGCTACTGTTGTCATATCGTTACACTCCCTTTTAAGTGATATGGATTACATGATTACACAAGATGTGATCAATGCGGATAAACGAGACTTTAGCACTAAAAAGCGCTAAAGTCAACTAGATGAAAGCTATTCGTAAGGGGCATACATCATTAGTAGTTACTGTTCACGCATCAAATGGATTCAGGCAGGGGGCCGCCCCTCCGAGCCCCCGGCACATCCGTAATGGGGTCAGACCCCATAAACTTCAGTTAAGATTCTGTTTATAAAAAATTAATGGGGTCAGACCCCATTAATTTTTCGTAAGGTTCATCCGTCCCCACACAGGCGGCGACATGGAAGAGATACCTTTCACTGGCGCATCTCCGTTATTTTTATAGATGTGCGGGAGGTCCTTCTGGATGACGGTCGTGTCGCCGGGATTCAGGATCACATCGCTGTCACCGATCTGCACCGTGAGCTGTCCTTCAGTGACATAGACCATCTCTTCGGAATGATGGCGGATCGGCTGCTGCGTATCCTGCGCATGCGCGTCGATCTCAAACTCGATCAGCATCGCCTCCGGGGAATAGGTCGGTGACGGGAATGGGGTCAGGAAGCGATAGGAGACCTTATGATCTTCAGAGTAGGTGATCACCTGCTGTTCCTCGCGGATCGTCAGATTGCCCATGACGACGACATCGTCCAGCAGCATATGCATCGGTACCTGGAGCCCCGCGGCGATTTTCCGAAGAGAGGAAAGAGACGGATCGATCTCACCACGTTCGATCTGGGAAATGTAGCTGATGGACATGCCGGACAGCTCCGCCAGTTCCTTGATGGTCATTTTCTGATTCTTTCTGAATTCACGTATCTTTAACATATCAAACCTCTGTTCGTAACATTGTATACAGAATAGTATATAGTAATTCCTCTGAAAGGGAAAGCAAAAGCCTGCTCATTAACTGAAAAGCTGTACAAACCCTTCGGATTGTCCAGTTTTAAATATCGGCATTTTCTGCTAAAATAAAGTATAGTATTCCTATCTCAATAGTATATTTTATTACAGGAGGTAAATGCCTTTGCACACGTTCAAGTTCCTACGCGAGAAACTCCGGGAAGCGCTGGTGGCGGTGATGCCGATCGTCGGGATCGTCCTTTTCCTGTGCTTCACGATCGCGCCTGTATCTTCGAGCATCCTTCTATGCTTCATCATGGGTGCGGCCCTCATCATCATCGGTATGATGTTTTTTACACTTGGGGCCGAGATGGCGATGACACCGATGGGCGAGCGTCTCGGTGCCGCGCTGAAGAAGAGCCGGCATCTTTCGATCATCGTCCACGTCACCTTTTTCCTGGGCTTCATCATCACCATATCCGAGCCGGATCTGCAGGTGCTGGCCGCCCAGGTCCCGGCGGTGCCGAACCGGACGATCATCCTGTCGGTGGCCTGCGGCGTCGGTGCGTTTCTCGTCGTGGCGCTGCTGCGTATGCTCTTTTCGATCGCGCTTCCGCCGATTCTCGTGAGCTGCTACATCCTCATTTTCATCCTTGCGCGCTTCGTCCCGAACAGCTTCTGGGGCGTAGCCTTCGATTCCGGCGGTGTGACGACCGGCCCGATGACGGTTCCCTTTATCATGGCGCTCGGTGTCGGTATCGCTTCGATCCGAAGTGACCGCCATGCGGCGTCGGACAGCTTCGGCCTGGTCGCCCTCTGTTCCATCGGCCCGATCCTGGCGGTGTTGATCCTCGGCATGCTGTTCCACCCGGATGAATCTCAGTATGTGCCGCCGGCGATTCCGGAGATCACGACCTCGACCGAGCTTTTTCATCTGTTTGCAGAGGAACTTCCGCTCTATATGAAGGAGATCGCCATATCGCTTCTCCCGATCGTGCTGTTCTTTTTCGCCTTCCAGCTGCTGGTGCTGAAGCTCTCGCACCGGACGCTGCTGAAGATCATGATCGGACTTCTCTACACCTATATCGGTCTGGTCCTTTTCCTGACCGGGGCCAATGTCGGTTTCATGCCAGCAGGAAACTTCCTCGGAAGAGAGCTGGCGACCGGCAGTACCTCCTGGCTGCTGATCCCGGTGGCGATGATCATCGGCTACTTCATCGTCAAGGCGGAGCCCGCCGTCTATGTTCTCAATAAGCAGGTCGAGGAGCTGACCGACGGTGCCATCTCCGCGAAAGCGATGGGCCTCGCCCTCTCGATCGGTGTGGCCTGCTCTCTCGGACTTGCGATGCTGCGCGTGCTGACCGGCCTCTCCATCATGTGGCTGCTGATCCCGGGCTATGGCATCGCGCTCGGCATTTCCTTCTTCGTCCCGAAGCTGTATACCGCGATCGCCTTCGACTCCGGCGGCGTCGCGTCTGGGCCAATGACTGCGGCCTTTCTGCTGCCACTGGCCCAGGGGGCCTGCATCGCCGTGGGAGGTGATATCGTGGCGGATGCCTTCGGTGTCGTGGCCATGGTCGCGATGACACCACTGATCACGATTCAGATCATGGGACTCGTATCGCAGATCCGGGCACGACAGAGCGTCTCCGCTACGACGCCAGCATTTGCAGCTCACTCTGCTGAATTTGATGCACTGCCTGAGGATGCGATCATCGAGCTGTGAAGCTTCGAGCAGATGTGGGCGGCTTAAGCATTGGCCGGATGAGATGCTGGATTCCCGGATCATGACGTGGACGCCATGACCCATCACCTGGATAGCGACGAAAGAGAAAAATATGAATGATCTTTACTGGATGATAACGATCGTAGACCGGAACAGCACCGACCGATTTACGGAGTTTTATGAGAAATACGGTGCAGCGGTGAGCTTCGTCTCGGTCGGGCGCGGAACGGCCGCCAGCGAGGTGCTGGATTTTCTCGGGCTCGACATCAGTGAAAAGTCGGTGATTTTTTCCGCAGTCACCTATAAGGTATGGAAGGCGATCCGCTATGGGCTGCAGAATCGCATGCGCATCGATGTGCCCGGCACCGGCATCGCATTTATCGTACCGTTTTCCAGCGTCGGCGGCAAACGGGCGCTGGCCGCACTTAGCTGCGGGCAGGAATTTATAAAAGGGGAGGAATCTGTTTTGAAGGATACGAAATATGAGCTTCTGGTGACGATTACAAACCAGGGATATACCGACCTCGTGATGGACGCCGCACGTTCCAGGGGCGCAGGTGGGGGCACGATTATTCATGCGAAGGGCACCGGCATGAAAGAAGCGTCGCATTTCATGGGCGTATCGCTCGCCGCAGAGAAGGAAATCGTGCTGATCGTGGCGAAATCTGCAGAAAAGAATGCCATCATGAAGGCGATCATGGAAGAAGCCGGCCCGGATTCGAAGGCCCGCGCCATCGTGTTTTCGCTCCCGGTAAGTGAAACCGCCGGCATGCGACTGCTGGAAGCGGAGGATACCGACGCTCCGGAAGAGCACGCTGAAAAATTTAATGGGGTCTGACCCCATTAAATTTTTCTAAACAAAATCTAAACTGAAGTTTATGGGGTCAGACCCCATAAACATTAAATGTAATTAAACAGCATGGGACTTTGGCTCCATGCTGTTGTTGTATTAAATTGTGGTGAATAGCTTGTAGTTAACAGCTATATAGTGCAAATTGATAATGGTTATTAATTCTATTGACTATTCCATAGAACTGCTGTATAACATTAATAGGAATAGTTCTTAATAGAAAGCAGTAACAAAGAGTAGTTCAGATACCTATACAGGGTTATACAGAAAATGGAGGTAAGGTCTATGGCTGCCATCAATATGAATCAGGCTCAGTTTGAACAGTTCATGCACGAAGAGAAGCCGGTCTTAGTCGACTACTGGGCACCGTGGTGTGTCTACTGCCGTAGGATCGCGCCGGCCTATGAGAAAATTGCGGAAGAGTACGGCGATCAGCTCGTCATCGGAAAGGTGAATATCGATGAGGAGTCGCAGCTTGCAGAAGCGGAGAAAATCGAAGTGATTCCGACGCTGGTTCTTTATCGCGGCGGAAAGGCCGTCGATTCGATCGTTGCACCGGATTCGAAGGCCGCGATCGAACGCTTCATCCAGACCGCTATGCAAAGAGCGTGATCGCGTCAGTGATGTCGCCCCAGGTGGACACTTCAACCAGGACGCTATAGAAAGATAGAAGCGCAAGTAATGTGAGATAACGTGAGCGAAAGTGAGCAGGAGGGAAGTTCTATGAATCCGAATCATGTATACGATATGATCATCGTGGGCGGCGGTCCGGGTGGCTATACATCCGCACTCTATGCCGCCAGAGCCGGTCTCAACACGGTGGTGCTGGAAAAGCTGTCCGCAGGTGGGCAGATGGCACTGTCCCAGCAGATCGATAATTATCCTGGCTTCGAGGATGGCATCGACGGCTTCACGCTGGGCGAGAAAATGCAGCAGCAGGCGGAGAAATTCGGTGCCGTCACAGAGTACGCGGAAGTCTCGAAGCTGGCGTTAAGCGAAACGCCGAAGCGAGTGGTAACCAGCTCCGGCACCTATCTCGGAAAGACGGTCGTAATCGCGACCGGCGCGACACCCCGGGCGCTCGGAATCCCCGAGGAGCAGGCCCTGGTTGGCCGTGGGGTCGCCTACTGTGCGGCCTGTGACGGGATGTTCTACCGAGGAAAAACCGTGGTCGTCGTAGGCGGTGGCAACTCCGCCGTCGCCGACGCCCTCCTTCTCAGCCGTATTGCGCAGAAGGTCATCCTCGTTCATCGCAGAGACAGCTTACGTGCAGAGAAAATCTATCATGACCAGCTCATGCATACGGCCAATGTTGACTTCCGGTGGAACAGCACCGTCACGGAGCTGCTTCATGACGAGCACTTGACTGGCGTCCGCCTGAAGGATACCGTCACGGGCGAAGAGTCAACACTCGCCTGCGACGGCCTGTTTGTCAGCGTCGGTAGAAAACCCGCCACCGAACTCGTCGACGGACAGCTCACGCTCGACGATCACGGCTATATCGCAGCCGGTGAAAGCACGGAAACCAGCATCCCAGGCGTCTATGCCGTCGGCGACGTCCGGACGAAAGCCCTTCGCCAGATCGTCACCGCGGTAGCCGACGGTGCCGTCGCCGTACACATGGCGGAAGAGTATATCGCGAGAAACGCACAGTAATACAAATAAAAAGAATGTCACAAAGACGGAGGAAAACATAATGCTGGACGTAGGAATGAACGCACCTGATTTCGAGTTGCCTGATCAGAATGGAACGATGCACAGATTATCAGATTATGCTGGTAAAAAAGTGATTTTATATTTTTATCCGAAGGATAATACCCCTGGTTGCACGAAACAGGCTTGTGGTTTTTCCGAGAGATATCCTCAGTTTACGGAGAAGGGGGCTGTCATCCTGGGCGTCAGTAAGGATTCTGTAGCTTCGCACAAGAAATTCGAAGAAAAATATGGCTTAGCGTTTACACTATTAGCGGATCCAGAGCGAAATGTGATCGAGGCATACGATGTTTGGAAGGAAAAGAAAAACTATGGCAAGGTCTCAATGGGCGTCGTACGAACCACATATTTGATCGATGAAAATGGCGTCATCATAAAAGCCAACGATAAAGTCAAGGCTGCTGATGACCCGGAAAAAATGCTTCAGGAATTAAGCTGATGATAATTATACTGTCTCCTGCAAAAAAGATGATTTCAAATGATGACTGCATAGAAGCGGAAGGATTACCAGAATTTCTCGACCAGACAGCTGAAATACTCAACTGGATGAAGCATAAATCCAAAGAGGAACTGAAAGACATCTGGAAATGTAACGACCAGATCGCAGACGAAAACTTTCACCGACTGGAGTGTATGGATCTTCATCACAGGTTGACGCCGGCTGTCATCGCCTATGATGGCATCGCATACCAGTATATGGCACCATCGGTTTTTGAATACCATCAGCTGGAGTATATACAGTATCATCTAAGAATACTGTCCGCCTTTTATGGTGTTTTAAAGCCGATGGACGGCGTGACACCGTACCGCCTGGAAATGCAGGCCAGGGTCGGAATCGGCGGTACGAAAAACCTGTATGACTATTGGGGAGATACGCTGTATCGATCCGTGATTGATGACAGCAGAACCATCATAAATCTGGCGTCAAAAGAATACTCAAAATCCATCGAAAAATATCTGACACAACAGGATCGGTATATCACGATTACCTTCTGCGAGCGTTCCGGCGATAAAATGGTCACGAAAGGCACTTATGCCAAGATGGCACGCGGCGAAATGGTCCGATTCATGGCGGAAAATGGCATCGAGAATCCGGAAGACATCAAAAAGTTTGACCGACTTGGCTATATATTCAGAGCTGACTTATCAAGCGATACCGACTATGTTTTCGAACGAACACCCGCAGATATAACGCAAGTAATTGATACTACAAATCTTTAAACCATGACACAGCATAGGGCTTTCGGCTCTATGCTGTATCTTTTTCCGCCTTTATTCATTTGATGCCTTGGAAATCTCAGGCCAACGCTGCACACTGGCCGGCACGGTGTTCGCCGGCGGCGTATGCGGACTAAGTTTCGTTCGTCGTCAGTCCGTAGTGCGTGGTATCGTTCCAGTGTCTTCGCAGGACAATGTCGGCGGTAAGGTCGGTGTTGTTGTAGGCGATAGACCATTGCGTGTTGCTCGTGATATCTTCGGGATCTGGCTCCTGCGAGGCTGCGATCAGAGCCGCCCATACGGTATCGTCCGTATAATTTCCGCTTTGCTGTTCAAATACGTCTAATACGGCATCATAACGTTCTCTGCCGTGACCGTAAATACCG
>ULTU01049887.1_pt1 | contig 16387 bp, 14 predicted proteins | sample 1957861 | NCBI WGS metagenome assembly ULTU01 (sample SAMEA4835742, study PRJEB28245) | human gut metagenome | biome: gut microbiome; material: fecal sample | place: Denmark | collected 2008
TTATGCCGATGTTGTAACAACAACAACACATAAAACCTTAAGAGGACCAAGAGGTGGCTTAATCCTAACAAACGATGAAGAAATTGCTAAAAAAATTGATAAAACCATCTTTCCTGGAATTCAAGGTGGACCTCTTATGCATGTTATAGCCGCTAAACTTCAATGTTTTTCAGAAGCTCTAGAACCAGAATTTGTTATATACATTGAAAACGTTGTTAAAAACGCTAAAGCCTTAGCAAATTCCTTAAAAGAACAAGGAGTAAGAGTAATTTCAGGTGGAACCGATAATCACTTATTATTAATAGATGTTAAATCAAAATTTAATCTAACCGGTAAAGAAGCGGAAAACATCTTAGATCAAATCAATATAACAACCAATAAAAATACCATACCAAAAGAAACCGAAAGTCCATTCAAAACATCGGGGCTAAGATTAGGCTCAGCTGCCATGACAACCAGAGGTTTAACCGAAGAAGACTTTAAACAAATCGGTCAAATTATTGTCAAAGCCCTTGATAATAAAGATAATGAACAAGTGTTATATACTTTGAAACAAGAAGTATTAAATATAACAAAAAAATATCCAATTTATAAATAGAAGGAAGGTAATTAAAAATGACTAAATGGGATAAAGAGTATATTAAATTATGTAAAAAAATTTTAAAAGAGGGAAAAGAAGTAGAAAATAGAACCGGTGTAAATACCATCAAAATACCATCATATCACTTACATTTTGACTTAAGAGAAGAATTTCCAGTTCTAGCAACAAAACAATTATTTTTTAGACAAGCAATTCTAGAAATGTTATGGATTTATCAAGCACAAAGTAACGACGTAAGATGGTTACAAGAAAGAAACGTTCATATTTGGGATGAATGGGAAATTGCTGACGATGGCGCATGGCATGCTACTCAAAACGTTATGGAAAACGGCAAATATGTCAAAAAAGATATCGTTAAACAATTTCCAAAAGGATTTGAACACACCATTGGAACTGCCTATGGTTATATCGTAAATAAATTCCAAATGACTCAAAACCTAATCAAAACAATCAAAGAAAATCCAACCGATCGAAGAATGGTTATGACCCTATGGCAAAATGATTATTTAGACACAGCAGTTCTACCATCATGCGTATGGAGTAGTGAATGGGATGTAACTGATGGCTACCTAAATTTATGGGTACATCAAAGAAGCTGTGATGTTCCTCTAGGCTTACCATTTAACGTAACCCAATATGCAACTCTTTTATCATTAATTGCTCAAGTAACCGGCTTAAAACCAGGAACAATAGATTGGTCAATTAAAGATGCTCATATCTATGTTAACCAAGTAGAAGGAATCAAAGAACAAATAAACAGATTTGATACAGAAGAAGATATCCCAGCACCAAAATTATGGATTAACCCAGATATCGATGATTTCTTCAAATTTGATAATTCAAAAGATTGCTTAGACATTAAAGTAGTAGACTACAAACATATGGGACCAATTAGATTCCCACTTGCTCAATAATGAATAATCTATCATTAATCGCTGCCATTGGTTCATCTAACGAACTAGGTAAAAATAATGATTTAATCTGGCATTTACATGAAGATATGAAATTCTTTAGAACCCAAACATCAGGTAAAACCATCATCATGGGAAGAAAATGCTTCGAATCATTACCAGGCTTACTTCCTAATCGTAAACACATAATCCTAACAAACAATAAAAATTATCAAGTTGATGGTGCTATAATATTTCATACCAAAGAAGAAGTACTAAATTATATTAAAACAACTAAAGAAGAATGCTTTATAATAGGTGGCGCTAAAATATATGAATTATTTTTACCATATTGTAAATATCTATATCTAACAGAAATAGAAGATACCAAAGAAGCAGATGTCTACTTCCCAACATTTGATAAAACAAAATATACCAAAGAAATAATCAAAGAATTAGAAGAAAATAATATCAAATATAAATTTACCAAATACACAAGAATCTAACTTGTGTATTTTTTTGCCATTTTCGTCATATGTAACGTTTGTATTAACCTTGACCAAATAAATTAAATCATAGTACAATTAGATAGAAGAATAGGAGTGATTTATTAACCATGGAGAAAAAGAATAAAATTATAATTATAGCTATAGTTTTAGCTTTGGCAGTGTTATTTAGTGGGTTAACATATGCATACTTCACATCAGCAACTTCAAGTGAAAGTGGATCAACCATTGTAGCAAAAGGTGGTACCATGAACGTTGTATATGACAATAAGTCTGATAATATCTCTGTATCAAATATCTATCCAAGAGAAGAAGCTTGGGTAACTAAAAAGTTCCAAGTAATTGGGAATAACACAACAGACTTATTAATGTTTTATAAAGTTAAAATGGTAATTGATAACAATGAATTTGGGGTTGATTTAAGTTATAAACTTACTGGAACTAACACAGCAAACAGTGGTGCTTTAATTCCAAATGTATCAAGTAATGCATACATTGGGGAACAAGATGTATCTTTAGGAACAGGATATCATGTAAAAGGTACTGGAAATGTCCATGAATATACATTACAGATATTTTTTAAACCAAGAAATAATGGTAGTGATAGCAGTAACAATCAAAATTATGCTCAACAAGCCAATTTTGCAGCTCATTTAGTAATAGAAATAGATGGAACATCAACAACATCATCACCAAGTAATTGGGATAAAGCAGAAAGTAATACACTTCTAGCTGGAATAAAAAAGAATTATGCAAGTCCTACTGCAACATTAACTAATCCAATAACAGATGCATCTGCGTCAAATGAAGCAGTAATGAGTTTAGCTCCAGATGATTATGGTATTAGTTATTATTTTAGAGGTAATGTACAAAATAACTTTGTATCATTTGCTAATATGTGTTGGAGAATCGTAAGAATAACAGGTGATGGCTCAATAAAGCTTGCTTTATATGATTATTCATCAGCAAGTTGTACAAATACTGGAGACACCTTAGCATATGCTAGATATAACGGAAATACATATAAAACCAAATTTAATGAACAATATAATGATAATGCATATGTTGGATTTATGTATGGAACGCCTAATTCAACTACATATGCTGCAACCCATGCAAACACAAATAAAAGTACAATCTTACAAAACTTAGAAACATGGTATAAAGCAAAACTAACATCATATACAGATAAACTTGCTGATACAATATGGTGTAATGACAAAAGCACAGTTAAAGATGTAACAATTAATGATTTTGGATCAGAAAATGGAGTACTTAATAAAGAATCTATGCCATTTCCTGGTTTAGGTTATCAAAAAGAAATGACTATGTATGGATCTGGAATAAGAAATATGGGGGTTGAACAAAGTGGTGCAGAAAATTTTACTTATGGAACTGGTCCTAGTTTAATATGCCCAAAAGATAATGATGGAGGAAAGTTATCTAAATTTACTGTAGATGATACAGTAAATGGAACTGGTAACCTTGATTATAAAATCGGATTATTAACCGCAGATGAAATGATTTTAGCTGGTATGGCAACATATCCTGTGTATATCAATAATAATTATGATGAAAACTTAGTAACATCTTATTTAAGAAGTAATGCTACAATTAATTGGTACTGGACTCTTTCGCCGTTTGGTTTCCATGGCGCTGATGCTCGCGTCTGGCTCTCTGCTGGTGCTGGTTACTTGGGTGGCGTCCGCGTTGCCGGCTTTAACGCGCTTCGTCCCGTAGTTTCTCTTAAATCTGCAACTACGATATCTGGTGGTAATGGTACAGCATCTAATCCATACGTTATTGATTAAAACAAGCATCTGTCAAAGATGCTTTTAATTTACTTATTTTTGTAATATAATACCGGTGGATGTGATTTAAATGAAAACTGATGATTTTGATTATGAATTACCTAAAGAGTTGATTGCTCAAACTCCTCTTAAAAACCGAAGTGAATCTAAACTTCTTGTTATGGACAGAGTAACCGGAGCTTTAGAACATAAACATTTTTATGACATTATTGATTATTTAAATAAAGGTGATGCCTTAGTTATTAATGATACTAAAGTTATTCCTGCGAGAATAATTGGTGTTAAAGAAGAAACTGGTGCTGTTATTGAACTTTTACTATTAAAAGATGAAGTAGGTGACACTTGGGAATGCCTTGCTAAACCTCAAAAAAGATTAAAAGTAGGTACTATCATTACTTTTGGTAATGGTGAATTAAAAGCTAAAGTAAGAGAAACTAGAGAAGAAGGTATTACCATTGTTGATTTAATTTATGATGGTATCCTTATGGAAATTTTAGAACATCTAGGAACAATGCCACTTCCTCCATATATTCATGAAAAACTAAAAGATCAAGATAGATATCAAACTGTTTACGCTAAAAACTATGGTTCTGCTGCTGCCCCAACTGCCGGCTTACATTTTACAACTGAACTTTTAGATAAAATAAAAGCTAAAGGTATTGCAATCGTTCATGTAACTTTACATGTTGGTTTAGGAACCTTTAGACCAGTTAATGTTGAAGATGTAACTAAACATGTTATGCACACAGAGCATTACATTGTTACCAAAGAAGCTGCTGATAAACTAAATGAAATCAAAGCAAATGGTGGTAAAATCATTGCCGTTGGTACCACCTCAGTTCGTACCCTTGAAACCGTTATTTCTAAAAATGATAAATTCGTTCCAAGTAATGATGACACTAATATCTTTATCTATCCTGGTTTCACCTTTAAAGCAATTGATGGACTTATCACTAATTTTCATTTACCCAAAAGTACTTTAGTAATGTTAGTATCTGCCTTTTCATCAAAAACAAACATTATGAATGCGTACCAAGAAGCTATAAATCATAACTATCGTTTCTTTAGTTTTGGAGATGCCATGTTTATAAAATAGAAAGGAAAGTAATTATGACTTTTACTACCCAAATAAAAGATGAAATAACTAAAAATTATGATTCAACTCCTGAATCTTTAATTTCTTTATGTACATACTTACGTTTTAATAGTACTTTTGATAATCATAAAATATCGGTTTATACTGAAAATGCTTCTGTAGCTAGATGGTTATTTAAGCTTCTTAAATTTCATTATAATATTGAAATTAAATTAACAACTCGTACTATTAAAAGATTTAAAAAAAGAAATATTTATATTTTAGAAATTAAAGATAAGTATGATTATATTACTAGTGATATTGCTAATACTTTAAATAATATTAAAGAGGGTAGTACTGAAGAAAAGATTGCTTTCTTAAAAGGAATATTTTTATCTTGTGGAAGTATTAATGATCCTAAAAAGAATATGTATCATTTAGAGTTTTTAATTAAAGATCATAAAGATGCTAAACTTGTTAATTCTATTCTTTTAGATTTAAGATTTAATAGTAAGATTTTAAAACGTGATCGTGAATATATGGTTTATATTAAACAAGCTGAAAATATTAGTGACTTTATTAGGTATTTAAACGCTGTTAATGCCCTTTTTTACTTTGAGGATATAAGAATATACAAAGATCATAAAAATATGGTTAATAGGCTTAATAATTGTGAACAAGCTAATGCTGAGAAATCATTTAAAACTAGTAAACAAATAATAGATAATATTACTTACTTAGAAGAAAATAATTTAATTATGTTATTAGATGAAAGAACCAAAGAAATAATATCTTATAAAAAGAAATATCCCGAAACATCAATGGGAGAATTAGCTGAAATAGTTTCCATCGAAACCAATAAATCCATCACAAAATCAGGAATAAATCACCACTTTAGAAAAATAAATGAACTAGTTAGAAAACATAAAACTAACTAGTTTTTTTATTATCATTTTGCTATAATGAACTTATAGTAGGTGAGAATATGTTAAAAGGTAAGAAGGGTAAGAAAGGATTTACTCTATTAGAACTAGTAATAGCTATTGGACTCTTAGCTTTATTTGCAGTTTTTATTGGCGTATCTTTAAATCGTACATTTAAAAAACAAAAAGAAAATGATTATAATAACTTTATTAAAAAGATAGTAGCTTCTGCTAATTTATATGTATCTAATGAAGGAAGTATCATTAATAGTTTATCTTCTGATAAAGGTTATATTATTATAAAAACTAAAGATTTAATAGATAAAGGCTTATTATCTGAAAATACTATTAATCCTAAAACTAATGAAAAAGTTGATCCTAATGATGAAATTAAAGTTTCATATGATGCTAATGGTACTATTAAAATTGAATATCCATCAAAAACTGTTACTGAAGACTATCTTCAAGCTTTAGATATTTATTTAGACTTTGGTAGTGATAAAAAAGAAGATTATTGTTATCAAGGTTTAGATACTCCTAATTTAATTTATGTAACTTCTGAAGGTAATTTTGTAAAAGGATATCTAAAAAAGGATACTAATATAACTTGCAAAGGTGAAGAAAAAATTAATTCTAATAAACTTGGTACTTATCGTTTAATATATAATTATATTTTAAAAGATGGTTCTAAAAAAAGAGCTACCAGACAAGTAGTTGTTGTAGATAATTATAAACCAACTTGTGAACAAATAGATGCTCCAACTTCATGGATAAATACTAAAAGAACTCTTAATGTTAAATGTAATGATATTGGTACTGGTTGCCAACCTTTAAAAGTTCCTTTTGAATTAGAAAATTATGCTGATAATTATAAATACTTGGTTAATGATAAAGCTGGTAATACTGGTTATTGTTATTTAAAAGTTTATTCTGATACTAAGAAACCAGAATGTAGTTCTACTGGTGGAAGCACTTCATGGATTAATACCCCAAGAGAACTTACTTTAAAATGTAGTGACTCTCTAAGTGGATGTAGTGATTTTACTGAAAAGAAAGAAACTTATTCTAATACATCAACATCTAGTTTTACTGTTAAAGATAAAGCTGGTAATGAAAACACTTGTCAATTAAATATTTATTCTGACACTAAAAAACCAGAATGTAGTTATTCTGGAGAAAATAATACTTGGACCAATAAAATAGTTACAATAACTCAAAAATGTACTGATCAAGAGGGTTTAAGTGGTTGTTTAATTGCCTCAGAAACTAAGAAGTATTCTGATATGACATCTACAACTTTTACTGTTAAAGATCGTGCTGGTAATACTTCAAATACCTGTACGGTTCCAATTTATTCTGATATAACCGCTCCAACTTGCACTAATACTAATCAAAATACTAAATGGACTAATAAAAAAATTTCAATTACAACAACTTGTAAAGATAATTTAAGTGGTTGTGTTAACTCAACAATGAATACTACTTTTCAAAATATCGCTACTAAAACAATTGAAGTTAAAGACAATGCCGGTAATATCGGTACATGTAGTGCTAATATTTATTCTGATACTACCGCTCCAACTTCGATTATTACCATTAATGCCACCGAATCAACTAAATCAATAACTATGAAAGGTACTGGTAAAGATAATTTAAGTGGCATCGTTGCTTATCAATTTAGTACTAATTCAAATTTAACTGCCTTATCAAGTGGATGGACAAATATAACTGCTACTACTAAAGAAGTAACTGCTACTAAAAGCATTGATACTAAAGGAACTTATACATATTATTTCTATACTAAAGATGCTGCTGGTAATGTTACAAGAAGTCTGCCAAAAACCTTTAAAATTAGAGATGGTAATTATTATTGCTGGTATATTTCTAAATCAGGTAGTTCTTTTAAAACCAGTACTAAAGATGCTGGCTCAGCTGGATATCTAAATTGCCGTAGTGGTGCTAATACAAGCAATCCAACTATCGTGCAAATAACCCAAAAAGACACCATTAATTCTGCTGAATTATATGGAGAAACCAAAAGTGGAGATATCACTTATGGATGGTACAAAGTTAATTTAAAATCTTTATTAGACAGTAAAAATTACTCATGTTATGCTGCTGGTTATTGGGTAGTTACTGAAAAAGACGAATGTCGTTCATCATATCCAACTACAACTGTAAATATTATGCCTTAACCAATCACGCTGTCAATAAGCCCATAATTTAAAGCATCATGAGCATTTAAAAAATAATCCGAATTAGTATCTTTATTAATTTTATTTACACTTTTACTAGTTAAAGAAGCTAATATTTTATTAAGCTTCTTTTTTGTTTCTAAAATTCTTTCAGCATGAATTTTAATATCCGAAGCTTTTCCCTCAGCACCACCTAAAACTTGATGAATCATAATCTCACAGTTAGGTAAACAAAGTCTTTTACCTTTAGCACCCGATGCCAAAAGGACAGCTCCCATACTTGCACATAAACCCATGCCAACTGTTGATACATCACTTTTCAAATAATTAATTGTGTCATAAATAGCTAATCCCGCTGTTACACTACCACCAGGAGAATTAATATAAAGATAAATATCATCATGACTAATTGAATCTAAATAGAGTAGTTCACTAATAACTAAATTAGCTAAATCATCATTAATTTCTCCTGTAATAAAAACAATTCTCTTAGTAAGTAATTTAGTATAAATATCATAAATTTTCTCACCATTATAATTCTTTTCAATAATATTTGGAATAAGTAACATTAATTTTTCACCCTAATAATATAATAAATAAAAATAGTCAAAAATATACATCAAAAAGTGTTTTATTTTTTTACAATTTTTGATATACTTGAATGTAGAATAGAGGGATTGTGAATGTTACTAGATAGGTATAAACATAAACTTTATCAATCTGGCCTTAAAATGGTTCTTTACGTATCTGTAAGAGAACTATTTAAGTGTGATGTACTATTCTTACATTCCCTAGATAAAGGCTTATATTGTCAAATTTTATCAGATACTAGATTAAACTCCGAAGATATTTCAAGATTAAAAGATAAAATGACTGAAATAATTAATGCCAATTATAAAATAACTCGTAAAGTAGTAACTAAAAAAGATGCTTACGATTACTATATAAAAACTAAAGAATTAGAAAAAGCCGGTAACATTCAAAATCTTAACGGTAAAACTGTAACTATGTATGAACTTATGGGATATTATAATTATTTCATGAGTGATATGGTTGAATCTACTGGTGAATTATCTAAATTTGGTATTACTTATTTAAATAGTAATGATCTTATTCTTTCCTGTCCAATTAATGATGATATGACAGTTCCCAGTTATAATTCTCAAGAAATGATTTTAAAGAGTTTCTCAGATTATAAACTTTGGTCATCACTATTAAATGTTAATTATGTTGCTGATTTAAATAAAGTTATCTCACAAAGCAAAATAAAAGACTTTATTAAGAAAAATGATATTATGATGGATAATCAAATATATGAAATGGCTAATATCATTAGAAAAGAAAATAAAAAGATTGTTCTTTTAGGTGGACCATCATCATCAGGTAAAACAACTAGTACAAGAAAGTTAGCTTTATACCTAAGTGCTATTGGTTTAAATCCAGTTTGTTTAAGTTTAGATGATTATTTTAAAGAAAGAGAATTAACTCCTAAAGATGAAAATGGTGAGTATGATTTTGAATCACTTGCTGCTATCGATTTAGATTTATTTAATGCTCAAATGACCAGTTTATTAAATGGAGAAGAAGTAAATACTCCAACTTATAATTTCTTAACTGGTAAAAAAGAATATAACCATAAAATAATTAAACTAGGGGATAATGATATCTTACTTATTGAAGGACTTCATTGTTTAAATGAAGAACTATCAAAAAGTATTCCCTATAGTCGTAAAATTAAAGTTTATATAAGTCCATTTATGCCTCTAAGTATTGATAGACATAACCATATCTCAACTGTTGATATTCGTCTAATGCGCAGAATAGTTAGAGATAATCGTACTAGAGGATATGGAGTAGTAGATACCTTAAAAAGTTGGGATAAAGTTAGAAATGGTGAAACTAAATATGTCTTCCCATATACTAATGAAGCTAACGTTATCTTAAATACTGCATATATCTATGAAATAGGCGTCTTAAGAGTTTATGTAGAACCACTATTATATAGTGTTCCAATAGATTCTAAATATTATAATGAAGCCAGAAGATTAATAAATGAATTACAAATGTTCTTCCCAATTCCAAGTGAATATTTAAGTGATAATAACGTCTTAAGAGAATTTATTGGTGGAAGTTATTTTGAATAATTGAAAGGATGATAATATGAAAAGAATAGTAATAAATGGTTTTGGTCGTATCGGTAGAATTGCATATCGCTTATTAGTAGGAAATCCTAATTATGAAGTAGTAGCTATTAATAGTCATGGTACTCCAGAAGATAGTGCTTATCTACTAAAATATGACACAGTTCATCGTTCATTTTTAGAAGATGAAATATCTTATAATGATGAAGGAATAATTGTTGATGGTAAATTTACTAAAGTATTAGTCATAGATGATCCTAAAGACTATCCATGGAGAGAATTAAATGTTGATGTAGTTTTAGAATGTACTGGTAAATTCACTAAAAAAGAAGATGCCATGAAACATATTGAAGCAGGTGCTAAACATGTTATTATTTCTGCTCCTGGTAAAGGCGAAATGAAAACAGTTGTTTATGGTGTTAATGATAATATATTATCTGCTGATGATCAAGTTATTTCTGCAGCATCATGTACAACCAACTGCTTAGCTCCAGTCTTAAAATGCATTAATGATACCTTTGGTATTGAATCAGGTTTTATGACTACTATTCACGCTTACACAAATGATCAAAATACCTTAGACGGTTCTCATAAAAAAGGCATTGCTTCACGTCGTGGTAGAACTGCTGCTTCAAATATTGTTCCCGCATCAACCGGAGCTGCTAGTGCCATTGGTTTAGTTATCCCTGATTTACAAGGAAAACTAGATGGATTTGCTTTTAGAGTTCCGACTGATGATGGTTCTGTAATTGATCTATCATTAATCTTAAAAAGAGAAGTAACCAAAGAAGAAGTAAATGAAGCTTTTGTAAATAATCAAAATGAAGTATTAAAGTTTACTTATGACCCAATTGTTTCAAGCGATATAATTGGTAATGCTTGTGGTGGTTTAGTCGATGGCTTATCAACAAAAGTACTAGATATTAACAAAAGAGAAATCAAAGTAGTAGCATGGTATGACAACGAATATGGTTATTCCGCTCAAATGCTTAGAACAATGGATAAACTATTAAAGTTATAAGAGGTTCCTATGAAAGCCATTATGGAATATAACGTTACCGGTTCTTTAAATGGAAAAGTAACATATTATCCTAAAAATAATCATAAAGTACCACTAACAAAAACCATAACTTCAGTCTTAGAAAGTTTTGAATCAAAAAAGAAAACCTATACTAACTGGGAAAAATATGATTATTTCTTAAACAACATCATGAAAGAATATCCAAACGTATTAAATAAAAAAATGTTTACTGAAATAAATAAACAAAAAGAAGAATATCAAGAAATGACTGAAACCCAAAACTTCTATACCAAAGAAGATTATGAAAAAGCTATTAAAGATATAGATTCTTTATATTTGAATTTAATTCATGAAGTAGAAACTAAAACTAAAACTAAGTTTGGTATTGATTTTACTTTAGAATAACAGAGAAAACATGATTTTTCTCTGTTTTTATGTTATAATCAAAAAAGGGAGTTTTTTTATGGTTAGAAATAATAATATCGAAGTAATAAATGCTTGTATTGAAGATCAAATAAATCAAACAAGAAAAATTTTAATAAATGAAAAAGGTTGTAAAGACCTAGATGAAAAATATCTAAATTATACCTTAAGAGGTGACTTAAATACTCTTACCCCTCAAGAAGGATTAAACTTACAAAGAGAAGCTTACTACTATTATGATTTATATCGTATCAATAATTTACCAGCAACTAAAGATGGTTCAAATCCCATTATTAGATGCAGACTTCATAATGGTTTTGAATTAGAAGCTAATTCATATCGTTTTAAAAATGTTCAAAGTGCTAAATCAATTAGAAACATTCTTATTAGTAGTAATGGTGATGTTACTTCTAAAAGAGAATCAACAATTAAAGAATCAAGACAAAAATATTTAAAACACAAAAGTTTTGTATCATCAGGTAATATTTTTACTAAAGAATTTATGATTGAAGCAAAAGGTGATAAAGAAAGCGTTAAATTATCATATAAACCAGGTAAACTTATCGAAAAAGTATATGGTCCAATTACTCATGTAACTTATCAAGAAGAGCAAGATACAAAAGAAATAGTTACTGCTTCTGGAGCATACTCTCACTATAAAATATTAGAATTTACATTAAGATTAACTAACAATGATTTTACTTCTGGAACCCTTGTTTTAGAAGATCTAGACACTGATAAAACAAGAATAGTTATTAAAGTTAAAGATAACCAAGTAAGTATTTGTAAATATTCTCGTAAAGGAAGAAAAATAGATTTATTAGATGGCACTCATAACTTTAATACAATAATTGAATTACTAGAACCAGATACATCTAAAATTGAAAGTCCATACCTAAAAAGACTTATTCATGCCTTTGCATCTGGAGTATCAACAACATTAGTTTATGGTAATGATCACATTGATCCAAGTGATTTTAATTTATCAACAATAAACGAATTAGACTCTAAAGTAAGTGATGAAATTAAACAAGTCAAAAGCGAAATTTTAGTTCCTGGCTTATTAAGTGTCGCTGATGAATACTTTGCTATAGAAAAAACCAAAGACAAAGTTATCAGAAAGGATTAATATGGAAATACAAACTGAAACAATTAGAAACGATATAATTGAAACTCAAACTAAATTACAAGATCATAAATATCGTAATAAATATTTTAACTTTAAGGCTCCATGGGCCTTCTTTATGCAAAGAGAAACCAGAAGATTAACTCTAATCGAAGAATTTGAAGAAGAATTTGGTATGGAAATTGGAACTCCAACTATCATTCCTTACATGGAAGAAAACACTCCAATTGCTCATTTTACTTATAATGATAATTATTATTTTGAAGCAAATGGTTATCAAATCTATGATTTAGAAAGAAAAAATGGAACTGAAACTATAACCTTTGAAAGTAATGGAAATGTAATTCAAAGTAGAAGAATGAATCATGAAATAAGCCCTTATCTATCATTTACTTGTCAAAGTAATATCTTTAAACCTGGATTTTATTTCTACCTAGAAGGTGATGAAGAAACCCCATCAATTGAAGTTACTCTAAATGAAAAAGGATTAACAAAAGAATTTGATGAATTAACAATTACTGAAACAGCCAATAAAGAAACCAAAACAATCGTTGAATATCAAATTCCTAATTATGAACTAGAAATATCTACCGAGTTAAATGCTAGAATGGAAGTTGAATTAATTCAAATCACATTTACCCCAAGAAATAAACATGATGATAAATATGTTGTTACCGCCACACCTTCAGATATCGAATTCTTTAAAATAGATTCACATGACCTAAAAATACCATTATCAAAAGAAGAAAAAATTGATATTCTGACAACCGATTATTTAAGTCTAACCAAAAATAACTTAATTGCTATCTACCTAGTTAGATTATTTGAAGGCTTACAAGACAGCTTACTAAAAGATGGAAAGCTTAACAAAGATTACTTTGATAAAGATATTTTAGTTCAAATCTTAAATTATATTAACGATGAAATGAAAGGATATTTACCAGAAATTTCATCACCATCAATGCATAAGAAAGTTGAAAAATTAATTAAAAAAGATCAAAAAAGAATTGACAAAGTACTATCATTATCAAAATAGAAGTATTTAATTACTTCTTTTTTTATGATAAAATACTATTTATGAGTTACATAAAAGGAAAATATAAAACATCAATTTTTGAAGCAACATCTGGCTATAAAGTCGGACTTTTTAAAGTACAAGAAACTGATGATAAAGAAATAGAAGAAAATAAAACCTTAACCTTTACTGGTTATTTTACTGAATTAAATAATGAAGATACCTACATTTTATATGGAAACTATATTTTTCATGATCGTTATGGTTACCAGTTTAGTGTCACTAACTATGAAAAAGTTATGCCTACTGGAAAAGATGCTATCATCGATTTTTTATCTAGTTCATATGTTAAAGGTTGCGGAGAAGCCACTGCTAAAAGTATCTATAAAGTCTTTAAAGATGAATCATTAAACAAAATTAAAGAAAGCAAAGATAATCTTTTATTAGTTCCCAAAATGACTGAAAAGAAAGCTACAAGTATCTATAATTCTGTCTGTAAATACTTTGAAAAAGACGAAGAAATTATTAAATTAAAAAACATGGGATTTTCTATTAAAGAAACCATGGCATTAATAAATATTTATGGCGAACAAACCCTAAATATCATTGAAAAAGATATCTATAACTTATTAGTTAAAATCGACTTTAAAAAACTAGATCGTATCTTCTTAAATAATAATGATAAAGAAGATCCAAGAAGAATAAAAGCTTGCATTATTCAAAGTATGAAAAACTTATCATTTGCCCTAGGAGATATTTACTTATCAAAAGAAGAAATCACTAAATACACTAGTGAACAATATAAAATAAATGCTGACTTAACCCCATACTTTGAAGAACTATTTGCTATTAAAAAAATCATGATTCAAGAAGATAAATATTATCTAATTGAAGATTATTTAGATGAACTATATATTGCTAAAAATATCCCCAATCTAATGACTAAATCAAAATTAAATCTAAAGAACTTTGATAACGTTATTAAAGAATGTGAAGAATACCTTCATATTACCTATAATGAAGACCAAAAAAACGCTATCTGGACCAGTTTATCTAATAATATAAGTATTATCACTGGTGGACCAGGAACCGGTAAAACCACTATAATTAAAGGTATTATTAATGCCTACGCTATCATCAATAAATTAAATAATAATGGTATCGATAGACATTTATTACTACTAGCACCAACCGGAAGAGCCTCAAAAAGAATGAGTGAAACAAGTGGTTATGGAGCCAGTACCATTCATAGATTCCTTAAATGGGATAAAGAAAACAATATCTTTGGTATTAACGAACTAAATCAGTTACACTATAATCTAATCATAATAGATGAAACCTCAATGATTGATAACCATCTTTTTGCATCTCTTCTAAAAGGTTTAGATTTAACTAATACCCAAATAATTCTAGTAGGTGATGAATACCAATTACCAAGTGTCGGTCCCGGACTAATCTTAAGTGATTTAATAAAAAGTAATATTCCTCATATAAGTCTTGAACAAATCTATAGACAAAGTGATAATTCATATATACCAGAACTAGCTAAAAATATTAAAAATTGTAATATTGATGAATCAATCAAAACTAAAAGAGATGATTTCTCATTTATTGAGTGTCCTAAAGAAGACATCAAAAAAATAATGATTAAAGTTCTAGAAAAAATGAATGATAAAAAAGTTCCTGAAAATGCCATTCAAATTCTAGCTCCAATGTATAAAGGTGAAAATGGTATTGATAATCTAAATATAACCTTGCAAGAATTCTTTAATCCTGACGATAATCAAAAAGCTGAAGCAATCATTGGCCCCATCACATATCGTGAAGGAGATAAAGTTTTAAATCTAGTTAATGATGTTGATAATAATATTTATAATGGAGACATTGGTTACATTGACAGTATCAACTTAAACTCTAAAAAAGATTTTATTATTGTTAACTATGAAGGTAACTATGTTTCTTATAAAAAAGAAGACATCAATACTATAACTCATGCTTATGCCATCAGTATTCATAAATCTCAAGGTTCTGAATTTGGCTATGTCATTATGCCAATATCTTTAAGCTATTCCCGAATGCTTTATAACAAATTATTATATACCGGAGTATCTAGAGCTAAAAAAAGTCTAATCTTAATTGGTTCTTTAGAAGCCTTTAACCAAAGTATTTATAATAATTATAGTTATCAAAGAAAAACAACTTTAACCGAAAAAATAATGAATAATTTAAAAGATTAAACCCATAATAACATTAGAGGTGTTTTTATGAAAGATTCATTAATGATGATGGTAGGCGCAGCAGCTGGTATTGGATTATACGTTGGATTATCAAACCTAACATCAAATAAAAAAGATTTAAAAAAGAAAATGAATAATCTAATTGATGATACAGCAAGTATGTTTAATAATTAAAGGTTGAATTGCCAACAAAAAATTAAAACATAAACAAAAAAGGTTTTGAGTATAAAACCTTTTTTTGTGCCAAAATATAATATGAATAAAATTAAATATTTAAAGATTAGAAAAATTCTTTTATTACTGCTTATTACATATTTAATCTTACTAATTATCAGAATGTGTAATATTTTAGAAATATGTTGTACTATTATTAATTTAATTAGTCCTATATTTTTTGGCTTTGCTATTAGTTGGATTTTAAAA
>ULTU01005120.1_pt1 | contig 16368 bp, 10 predicted proteins | sample 1957861 | NCBI WGS metagenome assembly ULTU01 (sample SAMEA4835742, study PRJEB28245) | human gut metagenome | biome: gut microbiome; material: fecal sample | place: Denmark | collected 2008
TCGTTTTAGGTTGAAAAGTCTCGGTTTTAGCAGATTTTTCGCTGCGCCGAACCACAAAAACGCTCGTTTTACGCTTCTGACTTTTCTATAATGAGTTTTTTCGCGGAAGTTTTCAAAACAATATTTGCATATAAAAGTAAAAAGATGAAAAGCTAAAAACATTTAAAAATGCAAATATCCGTAGCGTACTCAGATATGTAAAATTCTGAAAGCAATGACAACTTTTGGCACACTTCACACTAAAAACTGTCTGTATAGCCCTGGTTTGCCCATAATTTGAGCCTTTCTGTCGCAATGGCACACTATTTGTAATAAGAGTTTATGATTATAAATCAGAAAAACAAAACTTAAAAGTAAAAATACAAATTCATACTATGGCACAGAAAGGCAATATTGGAGTAACGACAGAGAACATCTTCCCTGTCATCAAGAAGTTTCTTTATTCAGACCATGAGATTTTCCTCCGCGAGATGGTGTCTAACGCCGTCGACGCCACACAGAAACTGAAGACGCTTGCCGAACGCGGCGACTTCAAGGGCGAACTGGGCGACCTCACCGTGCGCGTAAGCCTCGACACCGAGAAAGGCACGCTGACCATCAGCGACCGAGGCATCGGCATGACCGAGGAGGAGATTAACAAATATATCAACCAGATCGCATTCTCTGGCGTTACCGACTTCCTCGACAAATACAAGGACAACGCCAATGCTATCATCGGACACTTCGGTCTCGGCTTCTACTCGTCGTTCATGGTGAGCAAGAAGGTGGACATCATCACACGCAGCTACAAAGATGGCGCAAAGGCTGTGAAGTGGAGCTGCGATGGTAGCCCTGAGTTCGAGATTGAGGACGTAGAAAAGGCAGACCGCGGTTCGGACATCGTGCTGCACATCGACGACGACTGCAAGGAGTTTCTCGAGAAGCAGAAGATTGAGGAGCTGCTGAACAAGTACTGCAAGTTCATGGCTGTGCCCGTGGCATTCGGCAAGAAGACCGAGTGGAAGGACGGCAAGCAGCAGGAGACCGACGAGGACAACATCATCAACAACGTTGAGCCGCTTTGGACAAAGGCGCCGAGCACGCTGAAGGACGAAGACTACAAGTCGTTCTACCGCACACTCTACCCGATGCAGGACGAGCCGCTGTTCTGGATTCACCTCAACGTCGACTATCCGTTCAACCTCACCGGCATTCTCTACTTCCCGCGCATCAAGTCGAACATCGAGCTGCAGCGCAACAAGATTCAGCTCTACTGCAACCAAGTGTTCGTAACCGACCAGGTGGAAGGCATCGTGCCCGAGTTCCTCACCCTGCTCCACGGTGTTATCGACTCGCCGGATATTCCGCTGAACGTGAGCCGTTCTTATCTGCAGAGCGACGCCAACGTGAAGAAGATCTCTAAGTACATCACAAAGAAGGTGGCAGACCGACTCGCCGCTATCTTCAAGGAGAACCGCAAGGACTATGAGGAGAAGTGGGACGACCTGAAGATTTTCATAAACTACGGTATGCTCTCGCAGGAAGACTTCTACGACCGCGCTAAGGACTTCGCTCTGCTGAAGGACGTAGACGGCAAATACTTCACATACGACGAATACAAGACGCTCATCAAGGACAACCAGACCGACAAGGAAGGCAACCTCGTCTATCTCTACGCCAACGACAAAGAGGGCGAGTACAGCTACATCGAGGCAGCCAAGGCTAAGGGCTACAGCGTATTGCTGCTCGACGGACAGCTCGACAACCCGATGGTTTCGATGCTCGAGCAGAAGCTTGAGAAGACTCGCTTCTCGCGTGTGGACGCCGACATCATAGATCGCCTCATACAGAAGGAGGACAAGAAGGAGAGCGAACTCGCTAAGGACGAGCGTACCAACCTTGAGCAGGCGTTCCGCTCACAGCTGCCAAAGATGGAGAAGACCGAGTTCTACGTAGACGTGCAGGCTCTCGGCGAGCAGACGCTGCCGGTGATCATCACACAGAGCGAGTATATGCGCCGTATGAAGGAGGCAAGCAAGTTCCAGGCTGGCATGGCGTTCTACGCACAGATGCCTGATGCGTTCAACCTCGTGCTCAACAGCGATCACCCGCTCATCAAGCAGGTGCTCGAGGACGGCAAAACTGCATGCGCAGCAGAGCTGCAGCCGGTAGAGAGCGAACTGAAGGGTCTCGAAGCACGCCTCGCTGCTTTGCACCAGAGTCAGAACGGCAAGAAGCCTGAGGAAATCTCGCAGGAGGAGAAGGACGACCTTAAGAACACGGAGCAGTCTATTGAGGAGCAGAGCACAAAGAAGAACGGCATCATCGCCGCATACGCTGCCGGCAACAAGGTGGTTCATCAGCTCATCGACCTCGCATTGCTGCAGAACGGCATGCTGAAGGGTGCGGCACTCGACTCGTTCCTGAAGCGTTCGGTTGACCTTATCAAGTAAGATTGGCGACAATTCGGCAAATCTTATTTAGCAAATCATGTGGCAAGTCTGTAGCGGAGCCTTAAGGACTCCGCTACCCAAACAATAAAAAGCCCGACAACACGGAGTGTCTGCTCCATGTTGTCGGGCTTTATCTTTATATAATAATATGTAGTGCTTATTCCTCTCCCCGCAGCACGGGCAGCGAGATGTGATACTTTACGGCGAGGATGCGTATGACTACGATGAGAAGGAAGGCGATGATGACGGAGATTGTCATGTCGCAACCAAGCTCTACGAGCGCCCAGTAAGCAAGTCCGCCGATGATACTCGCCATGGCGTATATCTCCTTTTGGAAGATTACGGGCACGTTGTTCAGCAGCACGTCACGTATCACACCACCAGCTGAACCTGTGATTGTGCCCATGATGATTGCCACCCAGAAGGCATGGCCGCAGTCGAGCGTCTTCTGCAAGCCTGCCACGGTGAATAGCGCAAGGCCGAGCGTGTCGAAGAAGAACCACGTGTTGTCGAGTCGCTTCAGCGATCGCGCGAAGACGATGACGAACATCTGCGCCATGAACGTACAGATGAGGTATATGGATGATGTCATCCAGAACGGCGTTACGCCGAGCATTATGTCGCGCAGCGTGCCGCCACCGATAGCTACGGCAACGCCACAGACGAAGCCGCCGAACCAGTCGAAGCGCTTGGCTGCGGCATGGCGGATGCCGGAGATGGCGAATGCGAAGGTACCGAGAAACTCGATGACATTGAGCAAGGGCTGGTAGATATCTTCTGTAGGCATCATTCTTAGTTTACAACGTTAGTGGGTGATCCTGCGAGGAACGACTTTATGTTGCATACGGCGATGTCCATCAAGCGCAGACGAGCCTCGAGCGTAGCCCAAGCCACGTGCGGCGTGATGAATGCGTTAGGCACACCGATAAGCGGGTTAGACGCCGATGGCGGTTCGCTTGAGAGCACGTCGGCACAGTAGGCGCCGAGCTTGCCCGAAGCAAGTGCGTCGGCAACATCAGCCTCGTTCACGAGCGGTCCGCGACCGGTGTTGATAAGTATCGCGCCGTCGCGCATCTTCTCGATAGAAGCGCTGTTCATCAGCTCGCGCGTTGTGTCTGTAAGCGGACAATGCAGCGACACGACATCAGAAGCGCCAAGGAGTCCGTCGAGCGTAGTCTTGCGAATCCATTCGGGCAGCTGGTCAGGGCTCTTGCTTGTATAGGCAAGCACGTTCATGCCGAACGCTTGCGCTATCTGCGCCACCTTCATACCGATATGTCCGAGTCCGACAATGCCGAGAGTCTTGCCTGCAAGCTCGAAGAGCGGCGTGTTCCAATAGCAGAAGTCTGGACAACGGCTCCATACACCGTTGCGCGTCTCCTCAGCATAGTGTTCTATATGGTTAGAGACATTGAGCAAGTGGGCGAACACCATCTGTGCTACGCTGTCTGTACTGTACGCCGGAATGTTCGTCACAACGATGCCACGTTCGCGTGCCGCCTTTGTGTCTACCACGTTGTAGCCAGTAGCAAGCACGCCTATATACTTCGTGTTCTTGAGCTGGGCTATGATGTTGGCGTCGAACACCGTCTTGTTAGTAAGCGCAATCTCTGCGTCGCCAACATGCTGCAGCACTTCTTCGGGCGCTGTGCGTGGAAAAACGGTAAGTTCGCCGAGTTCTTCAATTCTATTCCAAGAGATATCGCCAGGGTTGACGCCCTGACCGTCTAATACTACAATCTTCATATTCCTGTAAAATTATTGGTTGGATTATATCTTTCCTTCGATTTCATCCTTAGTTCTTATACTTATCGCCCCAACATTGGAGCATGTGCTGGTATTGGCGCTCCTCAATGGGCGTGTGTTGCGGCTGCCAAATGCGTGTATCCTTGAGCGCGTCTGGCATATACTGTTGCGGCGCGAAGTGGTTGGGATAGTCGTGCGAGTACTTGTAGCCATCGCTGTAGCCGAGGTCCTTCATCAACTTCGTCGGAGCATTGCGCAGATGGAGCGGAACGGGCTGGTTGCCAGTCTGACGCACAATCTCCAAGGCGTGATTGATGCCGAGATACGCCGAGTTGCTCTTCGGACTTGTAGCAAGATATACCACAGCCTCAGCCAGCGGTATGCGTCCTTCGGGCCAACCAATCTTCATCACCGCATCGAAGGCAGCGTTGGCAAGCAGAAGCGCATTGGGGTTGGCGAGTCCGATATCCTCCGCCGCACTAATGACGAGGCGACGGGCTATGAACTGTGGGTCTTCCCCACCCTCTATCATGCGCGCCATCCAGTAGAGTGCGCCGTCAGGGTCGCTTCCGCGTATACTCTTTATGAACGCCGATATAATGTCGTAGTGCATCTCGCCTTCCTTATCATATGCAAGCGGGTTCTGCTGCAGGCACGCCACAACCATCTCGTCGTCTATCACAATCTGATCGCCGGGACACGACTCAACGACGAGTTGCAGGATGTTGAGCAACTTGCGGGCGTCGCCACCGCTATAGCGCAGCAAGGCGTCGGTCTGCTTCAGCTGGATATTGAGTTTCGAAAGTTCAACGTCGGTTGTAACAGCACGGTTGAGCAGTTGCAGCAGGTCTTCCTTCTCCAAAGGTTTCAGAACATACAGCTGACAGCGCGAGAGCAACGGGCGTATCACCTCGAACGACGGGTTCTCTGTAGTGGCACCTATGAGCGTGACGATGCCCCGCTCCACAGCGCCGAGCAGCGAATCCTGCTGCGACTTGCTAAAACGGTGAATCTCGTCGATGAAGAGAATGGGCGAAGCCGAATTGAAGAAGCGTCCGCTCTTGGCACGCTCTATCACGTCGCGCACATCCTTAACGCCACTCGTCACGGCACTAAGCGTGTAGAACGGTGTCTCAAGACGATGCGAAATAATCTGTGCGAGAGTGGTTTTGCCCACTCCGGGCGGTCCCCACAATATAAAGGAGGACACGCGTCCGCTCTCAATCATCTTGCGCAGGACGGCATCCTTGCCCACTAAATGCTGTTGTCCGACATAATCGTCGAACGAGCGCGGGCGCATTCTTTCAGCTAATGGTTCACTCATAAGTACAAAATTAGTTATTATATGCGAAATAGCAAAGATTTGCCGCCCATTTATTCACTTCGTTTCAACGAATTAACAAAGAAACGCCCTCAACATATTAACAAAAAAAATGCCCATTAGTCAGACATCGAAGTCTGATTAATGGGCATTGATAATTATAGAATATATGATTTAATCCTCAGCAAGCTTCAGCTGCTCTGCAACCTCGTCGCAGATGCGCTTTGCAAACTCTTCCTTAGTCATGGTAGCCTGCTCGCCACCACCCTGCTTACGCATAGAAACGAGACCCTCTGCAGCCTCCTTCTCGCCAACTACAACCATGTACGGAACACGCTTGAGCTCGTTGTCGCGAATCTTGCGGCCGATCTTCTCGTTGCGGTCGTCGATGAGTGCGCGTACGCCAGCCTTGTCGAAGAATGTCTTCACCTCGCGAGCGTAGTCGTTGTACTTCTCCGAAATCGGGAGGATAGCCACCTGATCAGGGATGAGCCACAATGGGAAGTGACCTGCGGTGTGCTCGATGAGTACAGCTGTGAAGCGTTCGAGCGAACCGAACGGAGCGCGGTGAATCATAACCGGTGTCTGCTTAGAGTTGTCCTCTGCAGTATACTCGAGCTTGAAGCGCTGCGGCAAGTTGTAGTCAACCTGAATCGTACCAAGCTGCCAACGTCTGCCGATAGCATCCTTCACCATGAAGTCGAGCTTCGGACCGTAGAACGCAGCCTCGCCTACTTCCTCGCGAGTTTCAAGACCCTTCTCGCGGCAAGCCTCGCGGATAGCGTTCTCGCTCTCTGCCCAAATCTCCTCGCTACCGATGTACTTCTCTGTATCCTTCGGGTCGTGAAGTGAAATCTGTGCCTCGTAGTTCTCGAAACCGAAGATGCGGAACACCTTAAGGATGATGTCGATGATGTTCTCGAACTCCTGCTTTACCTGCTCTGGGCGCACGAAGATGTGAGCGTCGTCCTGAGTGAAGGTACGAACACGTGTCAAGCCGTGAAGCTCGCCACTCTTCTCGTAGCGGAATACGGTACCGAACTCTGCGATGCGCAACGGCAGATCCTTGTACGAACGCGGTTTGCGTGCGAACACCTCGCAGTGGTGCGGACAGTTCATCGGCTTGAGCATATACTCCTCGTCCTCCTCCGGAGTGTGGATAGGCTGGAAAGCGTCCTTGCCGTAGTGAGCGTAGTGGCCCGATGTTACGTAAAGGCTCTTGCCGCCGATTCCCGGAGTGATAACCTCCTCGTAGTTGTACGGCTTAAGCATCTTGCGGAGCATCTCCTGCAAGCGCAGACGCAACTGTGTACCCTTCGCAAGCCAGATAGGCAGACCCTTACCTACACGGTCAGAGAACATGAAGAGTTCCATCTCCTTACCAATCTTGCGGTGGTCGCGCTTCTTAGCCTCCTCAAGCATGAGGAGATACTCGTCGAGCATCGACTTCTTCGGGAACGAGATACCGTAGATACGTGTCATCTGGTCGCGCTTTGCATCGCCACGCCAGAACGCACCTGCTACGCTTGTAATCTTCACAGCCTTGATAGCACCTGTGTTCATCAAGTGCGGACCACGGCAAAGGTCGGTGAAGTTGCCCTGTGTGTATGTAGAAATTGTGCCATCCTCGAGGTCTTCCTCGATATGCTCGCACTTGTACTCCTGACCATCAGCCTTGAACTCTGCGAGAGCCTCAGCCTTTGACACTTCGCGACGAACGACAGCTTCGTTCTTCTTAGCGAGTTCCTTCATCTTAGCCTCAATCTTGGGGAAGTCGTTCTCACTGATAACATCGCCCTGCTTCGGCATAACGTCGTAGAAGAAGCCGTTCTCCACAGCCGGACCAAAGCCGAACTGAATGCCAGGATAGAGTTCCTTCAGCGCCTCAGCCAAGAGGTGGGCAGAAGTGTGCCAGAAAGTGTGTTTGCCTTCCTCGTCCTCAAACTTGTAAAGAGCGATAGTAGCATCCTCGTTGATAGGACGGTTGAGTTCAACGGTTTCGCCATTGACACCGCAAGATACAACGTTGCGAGCGAGAGCCGGCGAAATGCTCTCGGCGATTTGTAACCCCGTCACGCCCTGTTCATACTCACGAACAGAACCATCAGGAAAAGTGATTTTAACCATAACAAATTAGTTTTATTTAATCAAATTGTTTACAAAGGTATACTTTTATTTTTACATAGAACTATTTTTCCGAAAAAATATAAACTTTTTTATTTTTAATGAAATATCATGCTATTTACTTACTAATAACACATCTTTTTATTATGCTCACTTTGTTTGCCATTCACAGAAATAATAATTAATTTTGCATATTAATCTCCAATACATAGAGACAACAAATCTCACAAATACTGTCAACATAACTCACAAGTATAAACAATTAATCAAATACATATATATTATAACAATGGCAAAGATAAAGATCGAGACACCGAAGGGCGACATCATCGTGCGCCTCTACGACGACACCCCGAAACATCGTGACAATATGCTGAAGCTCGTTGAAGAAGGCTTCTACAATGGAACGCTGTTCCATCGCGTCATCAAGGACTTCATGGTGCAGGGCGGCGACCCCGACAGCAAGAATGCGCCAAAGGGCAAGCAGCTTGGTGCAGGCGGACCCGACTACACTATTGAGGCTGAGTTCACACCTACACACTTCCACAAGCGCGGAGCTCTTGCTGCAGCACGCTTAGGCGACGAGGTGAACCCCAACAAGGAGTCAAGCGGCAGCCAGTTCTACATTGTGCTCGGCGAGAAGTACAACCAGGGACAGCTCAAGCAGATGGAGAAGCAGATGAAGCAGAACCAGGAGACCATCACCTTTAACGACCTTGTGACCTACTACAAGAAGGAGATTATGGAGATGCGCAAGAACCGCGACCGCGCCGGACTGCAGGAGATGCAGGAGCGCCTTATGAAGGAGGCGAAGGAGATATGCAAGCAGAATCCCGTTGGCTTCAGCGCTGAGCAGATGGAGGCTTACGCGACTGTTGGCGGCACTCCGTTCCTCGATGGCGAGTACACCGTGTTCGGAGAGGTAGAGAAAGGACTGGACGTTGTAGACGCTATACAGAACGTCGACACCGACCGCGCCGACCGTCCTACTGAGGACATCGCCATGACTATCACACGTATTGACTAACAATCCATTATGACACCGACAGAAGAGAAAGCACTTACCGTATACAAAGCAAGTGCGGGTAGCGGAAAGACATTCACGCTATCCGTAGAATACATAAAACTGCTCATCAAAAACCCGATGAGTTTCCGTTCGACACTCGCTGTTACGTTTACGAACAAAGCCACTGAGGAGATGAAGACACGTATCCTCAGTCAGCTTTATGGTATATGGAAGCAGCTCCCGAAGTCGAAGGATTATATAGAAAAGATAAAGAGCGAACTTGGTGTGACCGAACAGTTTATGTCCGATCGCGCCAAGATCGCTCTTTTTAATATTGTACACAACTACAGCTACTTCCGCATCGAGACTATCGACTCGTTCTTCCAGAGCGTGCTGCGCAATCTTGCACGCGAGCTCGACCTCACGGCCAACCTGCGCATCGAGCTTAACGACCGACAGATTGAGAGCATCGCCGTCGACGAGATGATCGACGAACTGGGCGAAAAGGACGAACTGCTGAAGTGGATATTAGGATATATAAAGGAGAACATCGACGACGACAAGAACTGGAACGTCATCGGCTACATAAAGTCGTTCGGCGAGAACATCTTCCGCGAGTTCTACAAGACAAAGAGCAAGGAGCTTAACACATTGCTGCACGAGAAGGGCTTCTTCGAGCAGTACACCAAGCGCATCAGAACCATACGCGACGAAGCCGAAGCGGAACTGAAAAGCGTTGCGGCGGAGTTCTTCGAGGCTCTCGAAACGGAAGGCGTTGACATCGCCGACCTCAGCTATGGCAAGTCGGGACCTGCCGGCTACTTCATCAAACTGCAGAACGGACAATACGACGAGAGCATCATCACGAGCAGAGTGCAGAAGGCGCTCGACGAAGGCTCTGCCGACTGCTGGACAAAGAAGAGTGCGCCGCAATCGCTGCGCCACTTCGCCGAGGAGACCATCGTGCCGCTTCTCGAAAAGGCAGAATCTACGCGCAAGAGCAACTGGAAGATGTACGCATCGGCGGTGCTCACGCTGAAGCATCTCAACCAGCTGCGCCTGCTCAACAGCATTGAGCGGAAGGTGCGCGAGATGAACGTCGAGGCAAACCGCTTCCTGCTCAGCGACACCCACACCCTACTCCATTCGCTCATCAAGGATACCGACTCACCGTTCATCTTCGAGAAGATAGGCTCGCATCTGGAGAACGTAATGATCGACGAGTTCCAGGACACGAGCACCGTGCAATGGCAGAACTTCAAGGTGCTGCTCGAGGAGTGCATGAGCCACAGCGAAGAGCACGGCAACCTGATTGTGGGCGACGTGAAGCAGAGCATCTACCGCTGGCGTTCGGGCGACTGGCGTATGCTGAACAACATCAAGGGCGAGTTTCCGCAGGTGAGCGACATGCTCGACATACGCACGCTGACGCACAACTACCGTTCGTCGCGCCGTGTCATCAACTTCAACAACGCTTTCTTCGAGCGTGCCGCCGAGATTGAGTTCGACGACCTTAAGGAGTGCTGCGGCGAGGACGACATGCAGCTTGCCGAACAGCTGAAGAGTGCGTACGCCGACGTGTGCCAGCAGGTGCCCGACAAGCGCGAGGACTCCGGATACGTACACATCGAGCTGCTTCCGCAGGACGACTACACCGACATCACGCTGAACAAGACGGTCGAGACAGTAGACCATCTGATAGAACTCGGCGCAGACCCGTCTGATATAGCCATCATCGTGCGCTCCAACAACACCATACAGCAGATTGCGGAGCACTTCGCCTGTGTGCGTCCCGAACTGAAGATTGTGTCTGACGAGGCTTTCCGTCTCGACAACTCTACGGCGCTGAACATCCTCGTAGCGGCAATGCACTCGCTGACGCACCAGGACGACAAACTGACACGGGCGTACATTGCAAAGGCTTACCTCACGAAGGTGAAGGGCGTAGACCTCGAAGCTGCCAACCGCATGGTTTCTACCGAGGAGGGCGTAGAGGAAGCGTTGCCTGCCAGCTACCGCGACCACAGCGACGAACTGCTCGTGATGCCTATCTACGAACTTGCCGAACGTCTTTACAAGATATTCAGTCTTGAGCGCATCGTGGGCGAAGACGCCTACGTATACGCTTTCTTCGACTGCCTCACCAGTTTCCTCACCTCAAACACAGCCACACTCGACGACTTCGTTGAGGAGTGGAACGAGAATTTCGCATCAAACACCATCCAGGCACGCTCTATCGACGGCATTCGCCTTATCACCATACACAAGAGTAAGGGCTTGGAGTTCAAGCACGTCATCATTCCGTTCTGCGACTGGCGCATGGAGAAGACCAACACTATATGGTGCGAACCTACGGAGGCTCCGTTCAACGAACTGCCGCTTGTGCCGGTAGACTTCAGCGCAAAGCAGATGATGGGCACTATATACGAGCGCGACTACATCGTGGAGCATCTGCAGAACTGCGTAGACAACCTCAACCTGCTCTACGTAGCGTTCACGCGCGCCGAGCGCAGCCTCATTGTTTTCGCACGCCGCGGCAACGCATCGCTGCGTTCGTACGTGATAGAGCAAGCGATAAGCGACATGCAGCTGCCCACCACCTCACCATCTCACCACCTCTCAGGGGGTGCACTTGTCTCAAGTGCACCAACCAATCTCAACACCTCAACACCCGACCACATCACCCTTACTTACGGCGAGATAGACACCACCAAGGAGAAGAAAAAGGCTGAGGAACCGAACATCTTCACGCCGCACGTAGAGAACATCCTGCTGCCGATGAAGACCTACGCCTCGAACGTAGAGTTCAAGCAGAGCAACAAGAGTCGCGACTTCATCAACGACGAGGCTGACGACGAGCAGGCAGAGCAGCAGTCGTACATCAAGACGGGTCTGCTGCTCCACTATCTGTTCTCTAACATCGAGACAGCCGACGACGTAGACAGCTGCCTGCACGACATGGAGATGGAAGGTCTGTTCGACGAGAGCGTCATCACGCCGAACAAACTGAAGAACATGCTGCACAAGCGCTTCTCTAACCCGAAGGTGAAGGAGTGGTTCGGGGGCGGCTGGACGCTCTTCAACGAGTGTTCCATCCTAAGCTACGACCCACACACCGACAAGCTGACGGAGCACCGCCCCGACCGCGTGATGAAGCGCGGCGACGAGGTGCAGATCGTCGACTTCAAGTTCGGCAAGCCGCAGCCCGAGCACACCGACCAGGTGCGGCGCTACATATCGCTCACACACGACATGGGCTACACCGACGTGAAGGGCTATCTCTGGTACGTCTATTCGGACAACATCGTTGAAGTTTAACAAAAAAAGGAAAACAACATGAACAAGACATTCTTAGAATATGTCGCAGAAGATATAATCGGCAAGTACGGCACCGACCTCTCGCGCATTGCCGTGGTGTTCCCGAACAAGCGCGCCGCTCTGTTCCTCAACGAGCATCTTGCACGTATTGCGGGTCAGCCCGTATGGAGCCCTGCCTACATCACTATCAGCGACCTCTTCCGCCAGCATACCGACCTCAAGCCAGCCGACCCTATAAAGCTGATATGCGACATACACAAGTCGTTCACGAAGTGTACGGGCATCGACGAGACGCTCGACCACTTCTACGGCTGGGGACAGCTGCTGCTTGCCGACTTCGACGACATCGACAAGAACATGGCAGACGCCGACAGTATATTCTGCAACCTTAAGGACATTCACGAGCTCGACGACATATCTTATCTCGACGACGAGCAGAAGGAGATGCTGAAGCGCTTCTTCGCCAACTTCAGCGACGACATCGAGTCGGAACTGAAGAAGCGCTTCCTCAGTCTGTGGTCGCACTTCGGCGACATCTACCACGACTATAACCGCCGCCTCACCGAGCAGGGCATAGGCTACGAGGGCGCCATATATAGAAAGATGGCAAGCGAGGAGACGCTCCACCTAAAGTACGACAAGTATCTGTTCGTAGGCTTCAACCTCATACAGAAGGTGGAGCGTGTGCTGTTCAGCCGACTGATGAAGGAGGGCAAGGCGAAGTTCTACTGGGACTTCGACGAATACTACATGCCGACAGCCAGAGCGCAGCAGTCTGCTTCGGTTCCGAACAACACGGCGTCGTTCGCCGCTTACCTAACCGACTTCCCCAACGAGCTCGACAACACCGACCGCGACATCTACGCCAACATGCGCCGACCGAAACGCATACGCTTCATATCCTCGCCCACGGAGAATGCGCAGGCGCGCTTTGCGAGCAACTGGCTTCTTGAGAACGACCGCTACAAGGCTGGCCGTAAGACAGCCGTCGTGATGTGCGACGAGAGCATACTGCTGCCCATCATGCACAGTCTGCCGCCCGAAGCCGACAAGGTGAACATAACGAGCGGCTTCCCGCTCGCCATGACGCCCGTAGCGTCGCTCGTGATGCTGCTCTTCGACCTCTACACGCTCGGCTTGCGCAAGAAGGGCACCGCCTTCAACCCCCACTACATGAAGAAGCTCATGGCGCATCCCTACGCACGCCACCTCCAGGAGGTGCACTTAAAGGAGATGAATGATGTGCACTTAAAGGGGGTGCACTTAAAGGGGGTGCACTTGTCTCAAGTGCACCAAGAAGGAATTGCAGCACTTCTACAACACATTGCCACACTCGTGAAGCAGGTAGGCATAGCCACAAAGCAGGAGGGCGATGCGCTCACGCAGGAGTCGGTGTTCCGCATGTTCACCATACTCAACCGCCTCGCTGCATTAGCAGACAGCGGTGACCTCCTCGTCGACAACACCACGCTGCGCCGACTGGTGTCGCAGCTCGTAGGCGCAGCGTCGATACCGTTCCACGGCGAGCCCGTTGTGGGCGTGCAGATAATGGGTGTGCTCGAGACGCGCAACATCGACTTCGACAACGTACTGCTGCTATCGTGCAACGAAGGCAACATGCCTAAGGGCGTAAACGACTCGTCGTTCATACCCTACTCCATACGCAAGGCGCACGGACTCACCACCATCGACAACAAGGTGGCTATCTACTCCTACTACTTCCACCGCCTGCTGCAGCGCGCCGGCGACATCACCATCGCCTACAACAACTCTACCGACAACGGACACACCGGCGAGATGAGCCGCTTCATGCTGCAGCTGCTCGTGGAGAGCGGACAGAAGATAGACCACTACAGTCTGACGGCGAAGAACCAGCCGACGCCTCTGATGCCGAAAGCCATAGAGAAAGACGAGACCGCCCTCAGCAAGCTCGAGGAGATGAGCCGCCTCTCGCCCTCGGCTATCAACACATACATACGCTGCAAACTGGCGTTCTACTACCAGTACATAGCCCACATAAAAGAGCCTGACAGCGACCCCGAGACTATCGACAACCGCATGTTCGGCAACATCTTCCACCGCGCAGCTTACCTTATATATAAAGACATCACCGACCATAGTCCGGTTATTGAGAAGGCTCACATACAGGCTTATCTCAGCAACCGCAAACTGCTGGCAAGTGTCGTAGACCGCGCCTTCGAGGAGGAGGAATGCAAGACCAACAACGGACTGCAGATTATCAACCGCGAGGTGATAATAGAGTATGTCACCAAGCTGCTGAAGATAGACCAGCAGCTCTGCCCGTTCAGCATCCTGGCTATGGAGGAAGAAGCGAAGGTGTACACGCAGCTGTCGTTCACCATCCCCTCAGGGGGTGCACTTAAAGGGGGTGCACTTGTCTCAAGTGCACCAGACAAACACTACAACCTCACCATCGGCGGCATCATCGACCGACTCGACGCCGTCACCGACAAGCAGACCGGCAAGCGCCGCATACGCGTAGTCGACTACAAGACGGGCAACAAGCCGTCGAGCGCGATAAAGAGCATCGAGGAGGTGTTCGACCCGAAGAACATCGCCAGCAAGCACTCCAACTACTTCCTGCAGGCGATACTCTACTCGCTCATCGTGAGCCGTTCTAAGGAGTGGAACGCCGCTAACGACGCCGTCAGCCCCGCGCTGCTCTTCATAAAGCAAGCCGCAACCAACGACTACGACCCGACGCTCTGCATCGACAAACACCCGATAAGCGACGTAACGGTCTACGAGGAGGAGTTCCTCACAAAACTGAAGGAAACCGTAGCCGACATGTATTCCCCCGACGCCGCCTTCACGCCCACTGACGACAGAAAGAAGTGTGAGCTTTGCCCGTACAGAATGTTGTGCGGACTATAGTAACTCTTTTGCAAAAGTCATCGTCACCCGTACGCAATCCGATCGGACAGCGGACGCAATCTGATCGGACGGCGAACGCAATCTGATCAGACGACGGACGCGAACGGTGACGTTTCGACGGAAACAATGAATGTTCTTGAGTTAATTATTGGAAAAGGACATCTCAAAAACTACGAATAGAATTCCACTTATTCAATTCATTGGCATGATGTTTGCAATAAACAAAATACCACTAAGCCCTTTTGCCAAAAGTTATTATTTATCTAAATTGGAATTTATGGAAAAGACAGAATTGTTTGTTTGCAGATGTCATGATGTCAGCCACCAGTTGGTTTTAGAGACTCTTGAAACGGAAGAAAACGAGGAACACGTTGTTTATGGATGTTTCCATCTTGTTCATCTTGAATTTTGGGATAAACTGAAAAGTGCTACTAAATATCTCTTTGGCAGAAAGCGTAAGGATGGTGATTTCGACGCGTTGTTGTTACGCCCTGAAGATGCTGACAGACTGGCATGGTTTGCCAACTATTTGGATGGTGGAGTTTCGGCTATAGATAAGGCCGTCGCTCCCTTCGGTTTCACATTCTGCAGCAAAGAGAATGTGTATGAAGTGGCCCTTGAAGCTTATCAATACACGCTCAACGACGGAAGCGTGAAGACCGAGTACGAGATGTCGGTATGTGTGTCCATTAAGCCTGGCAACATCTTCTACCGACTCTATCGCACCGCCAAATATCTATCCGGCTACTGCTCCTGCTACGGCGACTTCGACTCCTTTGAGTTTATGCCGACTGATGCTGCAAAGTTTCATCGTATGGTGAGCGAATTGAGAGCATGTTAAGATGGCAGAAGAGCAGCCCCTGCTTCAATGCCATGAAAGAATATTCTTGTTTAAGCAACTATTACCCCATAAAATAAATTCTTAAACATCTCCCAAATAATAATAATATTTCCACGGTAGGCAGAGAGCTTGCCGTGGATTTTTCCTATTGTTCGGGCAGGAGCACCACGCCCACACGAACCTTTGCGCCACAATGAGGACAGAAGGTGGTGGTGCTGATGGTGGGTTGTGCGTCTTCTCTATTTTCATTTTTCTCCTCTTTATCTTTTTCTGTAAAAGATAATTCCGTTTCTTCCTCGTCAGTTGGGAAGAACATATCGCGAGGGTCCATGTCAAGAGCCATTGCTATGCGGTATACAGACGCAGTTGTAAGCGATTTGTTCCGCAAAAATTGCGCCATTGACTGTGAGCTCATGCCGCAGGCTTCGGCAAAAGCGTTTGTACCCAACCCTAATTTCTGCATGAGTTTGCGAAGATTTATTTCCGATTTTGGTCTTTGTTTTGTCTCCATAAATAATAATCATATAAAGTTATAAACCAATTTATTGCAAAGGTAATAAATTGATTTGGTATGAGCATTTATGGTAATACAATTTTTTTTCATTAGTGTCCCATTATAATTGGGACACTAATGTTTTTGCTTATGGAAAGTACATATAAAAAGTGTTTGAGAGAAGAATGAGGA
>ULTU01043670.1_pt1 | contig 16342 bp, 14 predicted proteins | sample 1957861 | NCBI WGS metagenome assembly ULTU01 (sample SAMEA4835742, study PRJEB28245) | human gut metagenome | biome: gut microbiome; material: fecal sample | place: Denmark | collected 2008
GCTCGCCTCGGTCCCCGCGAGATGCGGGGCGAGGATCGGATAGAGGTCATAGTTACTGAAGGCCTTCTGCGCGAGGAGAATCCGGCAGCCGGTCCGCTCCGCGAGGGCACCCAGGATCTCCGCATTGGCCTGAAGCTGTGCTTCGTCGAGCAGATAGCATGGGGTCGGCAGCGCATGAAAGGCCGCCGGGGTCACGCCGTCGATCGACGCGAACGGCGCACGGATGTCCCGCGGCTCCATCAGTCTACGAGCGCCGGGTTATGATTCTCGCGGCGCGGAAGTCCATACTTGTCGAGGGCGTCGAGGAAAGGATCCGGATTGAACTCCTCGACGGTGTATACGCCCGGCTTGATCCACTCGCCGGTCAGCATCATGAGCGCACCGCACATCGCCGGTACGCCGGTGGTGTAGCTGATGGCCTGGCTGCCGACCTCACGGTAGCACTCCTGGTGATCGCAGACATTGTAGATATAGTAGTGCTTCTCCTGACCGTCCTTCACACCGGTGAAGATGCAGCCGATGTTGGTCTTGCCCTTCGTGCGCGGGCCGAGGCTCGCCGGATCCGGGAGGAGTGCCTTCAGGAACTGAATCGGCACGATTTCCTGACCCTGGAAGCGGATCGGGGTGGTCGACAGCATGCCGACGTCCTCGAGACAGCGCATGTGATCGAGGTAGCTCTGACCGAAGGTCATGAAGAAGCGGATGCGCTTCACATCCGGCAGGTTCTTGCCGAGGGACTCGATCTCCTCGTGGTGCAGAAGGTACATATCCTTCTCACCGACCTCGTCGAAGGTATACTCACGCTTGATGCTCATGGCCGGGATCTCCACCCACTTGCCGTTCTCCATGTAGCTGCCCGGTGCAGATACCTCACGGAGGTTGATCTCCGGGTTGAAGTTGGTCGCGAAGGCATAGCCATGGTCACCGCCGTTGCAGTCGAGGATGTCAATCGTGTCGATACGGTCGAACTCGTGCTTCGCCGCATATGCGCAGTATGCCTGGGTCACGCCCGGGTCGAAGCCGCAGCCGAGCAGCGCGGTGAGACCGGCGTCCTCAAACTTCTTCTTATACGCCCACTGCCAGCTGTAGTCGAAGTAGGCAGAGAAGCCGGCTTCCTTGCAGCGCTTCTCGTAGATCGCACGCCACTCCGGATCATCCGTGTTCTCCGGCTCATAGTTTGCCGTATCCATGTAGTTGACGCCACAGGCGAGGCAGGCATCCATGATGGTGAGGTCCTGGTACGGAAGCGCGATGTTCATCACGAGATCCGGCTGGTAGCTGCGGATCAGCGCGCAGAGCTGCTCCACGTCATCGGCATCGACCTGTGCCGTCGTGATCTTCGTCTTCGTCGTCGGTGCGAGCTTCTCCGCGAGGGCATCACACTTCGACTTGGTACGGCTGGCAATGCAGAGCTCCGTAAAAACGTCACTCACCTGACAGCACTTGGAAATCGCAACACTGGCTACACCACCGCAGCCGATCACTAATACTCTACTCATAAGGGTACTCTCCTTTATATAAAATCATGTGACAAAACGAATACTACTTCAGTGCCAGCAGGAGCTCTCGCAGCACCTTGCAGGCGGTCGCGGTGGATACGCCGCTCGTATCCAGCATCGGAGCGAGCTCGTTCACATCCGCGGCAACGATGTTTGCCTTCGTCGCCGTGCGGATGGCCTCAAGCAGCTGCAGGAAGCTCACGCCACCCGCCTCCGGTGTGCCGGTCCCTGGGAAGGCCGACGGATCGAGGCAGTCGAGGTCGATGGTCAGGTAGACCGGTGTTCCCTTTTCCTGAAGCTTCTCGACGAGCTCCGAAAGTCCAGTGAAATCAAACCTGTGCATATCGGTATGCTCCGCTGCGAAGCGGAACTCCTCCCGCTCGCCGCTCCGGATGCAGAACTGGTGGATGCGACCATCGCCGAGAAGGTCATGGCAGCGGCGGAGCACACAGGCGTGGCTGAGATGCGCGCCGAGGTAGTCGTCCCGAAGATCCGCATGGGCATCGAAGTGAATGATCTCGAGCTCCGGATACTTCGCAGCGACCGCGCGTACGGCGCCGAGGGTCACGAGGTGCTCCCCGCCGAGCAGCAGTGGCAGCTTGCCATCCTGCAGGATCTCCGCCGCGCGGGCCTCGATGTCCTGAAGCGCTATCTCGCTCGAACCGAAGCAGAGCTCGAGGTCCCCACTGTCAAATACCTTCGTATCCATGAGGTCCCGGTCCTGGTACGGGCTGTAGGTCTCGAGGCCGAAGCTCTCGTGTCGCATCGCCGCCGGGCCGAAGCGTGCACCTGGACGGAAGCTGGTGGTCGAATCAAACGGCGCGCCGTAGAGCACGATGTCGGCTTCCTCGTAGCCCGCGTCACAGCCGATAAAGTTTTCAATATTTGGTGTAAGCATCAGTGTCCCTCCACTTCCCGAAGCATCTCCTCGAGGAAGGCCGGGAGATAAAATGCGCCGACATGCAGGCGGGTGGTGTAGTAACGGGTGCGCATATTAAGTGCCTGCCAGGCCTCTGCGTCCATGTCGTTGATCGGATGGTACTTCTTGCTGGCGAAGCCGAAGAGCCAGTAGCCGGCAGCGAAGGTCGGGATATGCGCCTGGTAGACCTTACTGATCGGGAAGGTGCTCGCGATGCGCTGATGACTGCGCTGCATCGCGGTCGCATCCTCGGTGTAGAACGGGCTGCCCTGCTGATTCACCATGATGCCGTCCTCCTTCAGTGCCTTGAAGCAGGAGCCGTAGAACTCACGGGTGAAGAGACCCTCGGACGGTCCGAACGGATCGGATGAATCCACGATGATGAGATCGTACTCCGCCTCGCACTGACGGATGAACTTGAGTGCATTCTCATAGTAGATGTGCACGCGACGATCGTCCATACGGCAGGCATTGCCCGGAAGATACGCACGGCAGGCCTCGATGACCTGCGGGTCCATCTCGACGAGGTCGATGCACTCGACGCGGTCATAGCGGGTGAGCTCCCGCACGACGCCGCCGTCACCGGCACCGATGACGAGGATGTCCTTCGCGTTCCGGTGAACAGCCATCGGGACATGGGTGATCATCTCATCGTAGATGAACTCGTCACGCTCGGTCAGCATGACGTTGCCGTCGAGGGTCAGCACACGGCCGAACTCCGGTGTTTCGAAGATGTCGATGCGCTGGTAGTCGCTCTGCTTCGAGTAGAGCTGACGGTTCACACGGATGCTGTGCTTCACATCCGGTGTATGAAATTCTGAAAACCACATTTCCATTTCTCTTTCCTCCTTCCAACGATGCTTACTCGGCGATGACGTTCAGGTGCAGGATCTCCGCATCCTCCGGTCCCGTCATGCTGCAGCCCTTCGCCTTCGCGTACTCGATATAGTCAAGGATCTCCGCGGTGATCCGTTCGCCTGGTGCCAGAATCGGAATGCCTGGCGGGTAACACATGACGAACTCACTGCAGACCTTGCCCACAGTTTCACGCAGCGGCAGGCTCTTTTTCGGTGCGTAGAACGCCTCCTGCGGACTCGCGGCCACCTCCGGATCGATGTACTCCTGGCTGAGCAGGCCCTCTCCATTCGTATGGTAGCGTCGCTTGATTTCGGACAGCGCACTCACGAGACGCTCGATCTCCTGTATGCGATCACCGATGGAGAGGTAGGCGAGGATGTTGCCGATGTCGCCGAACTCGATCTGAATATCGTATTCATCCCGCAGGATGTCATAGACCTCGATGCCCGCGAGTCCGATGTCCAGCGTATGGACACTGAGCTTCGTGGTATCGAAATCGAAGATGGAATCTCCGTTGCAAAGCTCCTTGCCGAAGGCATAGTAGCCGCCGACAGCATTGATCTCCTCACGGGCGTACTCGGCCATATCCGCCACCTGATGGAAGACCTGTCGGCCGCGCAGGGCGAGGTTCCGGCGGGAGATGTCGAGGCTCGACATGAGGAGATAGCTGCCCGAGGTCGTCTGGGTGAGGTTGATGATCTGACGCACGTAGCCTTCATTGACGTTCGGTCCCGTCAGGAGGAGACTCGACTGGGTGAGGCTGCCGCCGCTCTTATGCATCGAGACGGAGGCCATGTCGGCTCCCGCGGCCATCGCGGACACCGGAAGTCCGCCACCGAAATAGAAGTGGGTGCCATGGGCCTCATCGGCGAGGCAGAGCATGCCGGCATCATGGGCCATGCGCACGATGGCGCGAAGGTCACTGCAGATGCCATAGTAGGTCGGGTTGTTTACCAGCACCGCGACCGCCTTCGGATGCTCGGCGATGGCCTTCGCCACCTGCTCACGCTTCATACCGAGACTGATGCCGAGACGGGTGTCCACCTCCGGATTCACATAGACCGGCACGGCGCCGCAGAGAACCAGCGCGTTCAGGACGCTGCGGTGTACGTTTCGCGGCAGGATGATCTCATCGCCGCGCTTGCAGGCGGTCAGCACCATGCTCTGTACCGAGCTCGTCGTACCGCCGACCATCAGGAAGGCGTGGGCTGCGCCGAATGCATCGGCCGCCAGCTCTTCTGCTTCCCGAATCACCGACACCGGATGGCAGAGATTATCGAGGGGCTTCATGCTGTTGACGTCGACGCCGACGCACTGCTGCCCCAGGAACGCCGTCAGCTCCGGGTTGCCGCGGCCACGCTTGTGCCCCGGCACATCAAAAGGGACCACACGCATGCGCCGGAAGTTCTCCAGCGCCTCGTGGATCGGTGCACGCCGCTGATCCAGGCGCGTGCGTTTCGTACTTTCATTCATGTATTACCTCCGTTCGTGGCACCCACCATGACATGCACGATACTCACGCAAAAAAGGCAAGTCTGCATATACGCAAACTTGCCTGAAATCAGCTTATGTAGAGACAGGAAACGCCCCCTCGGAGTCCGAAACCGGGTGTTCATCTGTCATTTCAAAAAACTGAGCGTGTCGAGAGTCTATATAGCAATCTTACTTTTACTACTCTTTATTGACCAATTCACAAGTCTGCGCGTTTAACGTGCAATTTCATGGTTGTAAAGGAACCAACTTATAAAATCTGAGCTTCTAACTCAATCAATAAGGTAACCGAAGTTACCGATCGGCAGTGGACCCGGCTGTCCGTATGGCCTTAGCCCCAGTGGGGCGGTCCGTAGGTAAATTGCTTTGAAAAACTCTTACAAACACGATTCGTCTTTCAAATCGAGTTGATTATAAACAGAATAAAATTTACTGTCAATTATTTTATGCGCGTTTCTACGAGCGATGCGCGGATGGCTTATACATGTGCATGAGAGCTTGCTCGCAAATGCACATGTATAAGCTCAGACGCATAGCGCGACAGCGCGACATGAGTATGAAGCGAAGCGAAATACGAATGGCATCGCAACGATCATTGTTATGTGTTATTCTATCCCTGTGACATTTCAAGTATGAGGAAAAAATATGAACCAGTATGTAGATCAGAGCCTCGCGCTTTGGGTCATCTTCATGAGCGTCATCGCCTTTCTGCTGTATGGGCTTGACAAGTATAAGGCGATCCACCATCGGTGGCGGATTCCGGAGCAGACGCTGATTCTGGCGGCGCTCGTCGGTGGCGCACCGGGTGCTCTGCTCGGCATGCGGATGTTTCATCATAAAACGCGGAAATGGAAGTTCCGTCTCCTGGTGCCGCTCGCCACGATCGCGTGGATGGCGCTGCTCGGCTATCGCTTCGTTATAGTGTAGTGCTGTGGATGCGAGAACCAGATGGCATGACATATGAAGAAATTTTGTTGTACTATGTAGTAAAGTCCCGCTATGCCAGAAACATCGCGACCGTTGATCGTGCTGCTTTTCAGAATGTCCAGCGATGTGTGGACGAATCATGATATGACTGGAGAAAAGTATGGAAAAGATAAAGTCAGTTGCGTTACTGGGTGCCGGTGCCGTCGGCTCCTATGTGATTTATGGATTTTCAGGCTGCCCTGATCTCCGCTTCAGCCTCGTCGCTGAGGGCGCGCGTGCGGAGCGCTTAAAGAAAGACGGCTGTCTCATCAACGGGGATGTATACCATCCGGAGGTCCTGTCACCTGCCGAGGCACACGGAGTCGACCTGCTGATCGTCGCCCTCAAGTATGGTGCCCTGAAGGAAGCATTGCCCGAGATCCAGGCGATCGTCGGCGAACACACGACGGTCATGAGCCTCATGAACGGTGTCGACAGTGAAGATATCATCGCCTCCGTGATCGGTGCGGAGCACATGATCTACTCGCTGATCAAGGTGGCGTCCTCCCGCCAGGATGGCCGGGGCTGCTGCTTCGACCCGGAGACGACCGTCGGGATCATCTATGGGGAGGCCAATGCTCCTTTCGAGAGTGCACGAATCCGCGCGATGGAGGATGTCTTCGGGCGGTCCCGCCTGCATACGCGGCACACGGACTGCATCCGCGAGGAGATCTGGAACAAGTTCCGGCTCAATGTATGCAACAACCTGCCACAGGCCATCCTCGGCGTCGGCGTGGGCTGCTACCGGGACAGTGCGCACATGAAGGCCATCAGTGATGGACTCCGTCACGAGGTGGAGCAGATTGCAGAAGCGAGGGGCGTCGACATGGAGAAGCTCGCTATGCTGGACAGCAAGGGATGTCTGGTGTCGCCGGCCGCGCGCTACTCGACCCTGCAGGACCTCGATGCCGGACGGCATACGGAGATCGATATGTTTTCCGGGACGCTGATACGGATGGGCGAGGAATGCGGCATCCCGACGCCATTTAACACCTGCATTTACCACCTGATCAAGGCACGCGAGGAAAAGAACGACGGCCTCTTCGATTATGAGGGAAAGACCGATAAAAGCTGCTGGGCGAAGTAAAAGGATCCTATGCACGAAACAGCCTGCCGTTAAAACGGCGGGCCGTCTTTATGTGTGCGAAGCTGTAAAGTTTTTATGCGTCGACATCATCTGACGGATAGAAGGAGGTATCATGCCTGTCGAAAACGCCACAAAAGCCTGGTTTCATCTGCCTGGCCTATTTGAATACTATGAGCTCTATGCCCGTTTTCTCCCGCTGTACCGTGCACACCGGGCGTACTTCTATGACTGGTGCGAGATCGGTTCGATCTATGGCGCACCGCGCGACGCGATCTGGAGTGGCGGTCGCATCAGCGATGGCACAGCCGCCCCGGAGAAGGTGCTGACACTCATGCGGGACTACGGCATCTCTGCCCGCCTCACCTTCAGTAATTCCCTGCTGCAGCCGGAGCATCTGCACGATCCGGCCTGCAATGCGCTGTGCCGTCTGTTTTCGGAAGGAGCAGCGCCGGCGAACGGCGTGATCGTGTCCTCCGATCTGCTGATCGATTATCTTCGGACGCACTATCCGAAGCTCTATCTCGTCTCCTCGACCACGAAGGTACTGACGGATTTCACAGAGCTTCATCACGAGCTCACGCGGCCAGAATTTCGTTTCGTCGTGCCGGATTTCCGCCTGAATAAGGCATGGCCATCTCTTCGTGCACTGCCACAGGCAGCGAAGGACAAGGTCGAATTTCTCTGCAACGAGTGCTGCTGGTTCGGCTGTCGGGACCGAAAGGCCTGCTATGAAGCAGTCAGCCGTATCGCCCTCGGGATACCCGGTCCGGAGCATCACTGCGCTGCCCCGCATGCAGCCGAAGGCTATCGCTTTTCGAAGGCCATGGAGAATCCGGGCTTTATCAGCCTGGACGATATCCGGAACACCTATCTTCCGATGGGCTTTTCCCAGTTTAAGATCGAGGGGCGGGGCCTCGGCAGTGCACTGATCCTCGAGTTCCTGCTCTACTACCTGACCCGCCCGGAATACCAGATTCACGTGCGCGAGGCACTCTACCTCGACAACATGCTGGATCTCTTCTGATCCGTTGCCTGCGTGGCTCTATCTTAAGAATTTCGTAAGAGGGTCTGACCCCATAAACTCAGGCATCAAAAAAGCTCCCTCGCGGGAGCTTTTTCGTTATACGCACGATAAACATACGCTTCATGGTATCCTTATGCGAACAGTGCCGGGAACAGGAAGGCTGGAATCTGAAGCCAGATGTCCGGGAACAGAATCATAACCGCAAGTACAGCAAGGGAAGACAGGAAGTACGGAAGTGTTCCCTTGAAGGCATCCTCGATCGAGATCTTCGCGATACTCGATGCGATGAGGAGGCAGAGGCCATACGGTGGTGTAACGAGGCCGAGGGCCAGGGTTACGATGATGATGAGTCCGAGGATGATCGGGCTGATATTGAGTGCTGCTGCGGACGGAAGGATGATCGGGCAGAACAGGATCATCGCCGGTACCGCATCCATGAAGGTTCCGATGAAAAGGAAGAACAGCACAACGACGATCAGGAATACGGTTCTTCCACCCGGGATGGAGACGAAGAAGGACTGTACGATCATGTTCAGCTGATAGTAGCTGAGGAGCTCACCCAGTGCGTTCGCGGTTGCAAGTGCAAACAGGGAAAGGGAGGACAGCTTCATGGTCTCGATCAGGATCTTCGGAAGCATGTTGAACTTCAATGAACGGTAGAAGAACAGGCCGATCAGAAGTGCATATACGCAGCATACAGCGGATGCCTCGGTCGGCGTGAAGAAACCGGTGACGATACCACCGATCAGGATAACCGGGGAAAGCAGTGCTGGAAGAGAATCCAGTACGAGCTTCGCCACATCCTTTGCAGGAACCGGGTCCATCTTCGGGAAGTTCTTCTTCTTTGAATACATCTTAACGACGGCCATCTGAGACAGTCCGAGGAGGATGCCAGGAACGAGACCCGACATGAAGAGGGCACTCGTCGAGCAGTTCGCGATACCCGCGTACACAACCATGGTGATACTCGGAGGGATGATCGACCCAAGTGTAGAGGATGCTGCGGTGACACCGACAGCCGTTCCCTCATCATAACCGGTATCGATCATGGCCGGGATCAGGATGGAACCGATACCTGCGGTATCTGCCTGTGAAGAACCGGAGATACCACCGAACACCATGGATACGAGAACGTTCGAGTATGCGAGTCCACCACGGAAACGGCCGACCAGCGCGTTACTGCAGGCAACCAGACGGTCCGTGATATCACCCTCGTTCATGAGGTTCGCTGCAAGAATAAAGAGCGGAACCGCGAGCAGGGTGAAGGAGTTCATACCATTGAACATCTTCGTGAATACAACCGTATTCGGGATCGTCGGCATCGACATGATACCGGTGAAGGAAACGACGCCCAGTGCGAAGGAAATCGGCACACCGATGGCAACAAATACGATAAATAAAATAACCAGTAGAGCGCCCATTATGCCTTACCTCCGTGAACAAGCTTCATAATCTCTTCATAGATCTGATAAACCAGATAGATGCTGGCGGTACCGCCGCAAATCGGAAGACACATCCAGGTCGGGCCTCTCTTGAAGCTCGGGATGTTCGTCCAGGTATAGTTCCAGAACTGCTTCGTGATCTGAATGCCATACACAAGCATCAGCACAGCGAAAATCAGCATGATGATATCGATGACGATCTGAAGTACGCTCTTCGCCTTCTCATTCTTCAGCTTGTCATAGAAAGAGGTGAATGCGAAGTGACGCTTGTCATCAACCATCGCAGCTCCACCCATAAATACTGCCCAGATGAACGAATACATCGATACATCCTCGGTCCATGTTGCAGCGATGCCCATAAATCTCGTCGCCATCTGGATGACGACGGTCATCAGGAAGATGAAAAGGAATACAGCTGCGACCATAACCTGTAGATTTTTCAGACCTTTAATTGCTTTTTTCATCATTTAACCCCAAGTATGTAGTGATAAAAACAGAGAAGCTGCAATCCGTTCCCTGCAGCGTCGATGATCTGCTCTTCGTTACGGTTTGCCCGCTTCTCTGTCTGAGATCTGTTTCAGTTTCTGATCTTTATTTCGATGTCCGCTGTCAATTTCAGCTTCGATCGAAACAGATGTCCGAATGCCGGATGATTACTTGTTGGCTGGATTTGCCTTCTTCACCATCTCAAGCTCTTCTTCCATGCCGTTGTCCTTTGCGAACTTCTCCTGGATCGGCTCTGCAATCTTCTTGAATGCATCGATATCCATATCCTCAAATGCAGTAACCTCTGCACCGTCCGCAATTACCTTCTCCTTGGAAGTCTTGAACATCGTGTAAACGGTCTCACGCTCAACCTCAGTTGCCTTCTTGCAGGCTGCGTCTACCCACTCCTTCTGCTCATCGGTCAGCTTGTTGTAGCGGTTGCCATCCATGAGGAGAAGACGGGTGGTGTAATCGTGGTGAGTCTCACAGATATAGTGGCCATTTGGCGTCTTGTGGTGCTCCTTCAGCATGAAGGATGTGTAGTCATTCTCTGCAGAATCTACAACGCCCTGCTGTAATGCCTGGTAAAGCTCGCCCCATGCAACAGAGGTAGGAACCGCGCCACACTGCTTCCAGAACTCCTGCTGAACCTGTGAGGACTGTGTACGGATGGTCATACCCTTCAGGTCTGCCGGTGTCTTGATGGCCTTCTTACCATAGTAATCACGTACGGAAGAGGTCCAGTAGCTCATAACACGGAAACCGTTGTTTGTCTTATCGAGGATGGTCTGCTGCATCTTGGCACCGAAATCGCCGTCAAGTGCTGCCTCCCAGTGATCGAAGCTGTCGAAGATGTAGTACAGGGAGAAGAAATCTACCTCTGGTACACCGATGGATGTCATGAATCCCGGAGATGCAACAACGAGATCCGCTGCACCCATGGAAAGCTTCTCTACGAGCTCGTTCTCGTTCTCGCCGAGGGTTCCCTTATGAACGGTTGCGGTCGCCTTTCCACCGGAAACCTCCTCAAGTGCATCCTTGAATGCGTCCATACCGATGGAGTATGGGTTCTCCTCAGAGGTCTGGTTCGATGCGATGATCAGGTTCAGCTCAACCTGTGCTGGATCTGCGCCACCCTTGTTGTCCTCCGCCTTTGACTCAGCTGCTGCCTGGGTTGCTGCCTGGGTTGCTGCCTGAGTTGCTGTCGGTGTGCCGCTGCCTCCACATGCTGCGAGTGACATGGCCATCGCGCCTGCTACGACGAGTGATAAAATACGTTTTTTCATTATGCCTCCCTATGGTATGGAAAAAATTCGTTTCGACGAAAGCTCACACTTTCATCCAGTGTCGTTATTATACAACTTATACAAATAATGTCAACTTATTCAGTATATCGCCCATCACATTTTTGCGGTTATCCGGTCAACTATTTTATGTGCATTTAATAAAGCACAAAATAATATCCAAAACTTCGTCTTCTGTTTTGAGCACTTTTTATATTCTCGTTTCATCGACGGCCTTAAGAATTTCGTAAGGGGGTCTGACCCCATTAAGAAATCCTTACGAAATTATGAAAGCGTCGTAAGGAGGTCTGACCCCATAAATTCTTTTCTTTTGCGTCCGACTGATGTAATCTACAGTATATATTTTTTCGAGGGGAAGGTACTTACTATGGAGAAACAATGGTGGCACGCGAAAACAGCTTATCAGATCTATCCGAAAAGCTTCTGTGATACGAACGGGGACGGCATCGGCGATCTTCCGGGCATCATCGATAAGCTCGATTATCTGAAGGATCTCGGCATCGACATCCTCTGGCTCTCACCGATCTACTGCTCTCCGCTCGCCGATCAGGGCTATGATATCTCAGATTACTACAACATTGACCCTCGCTTCGGAACGATGGAGGATATGGATCGGCTGATCGCGGAAGCGAAAAAACGCGATATGTACCTCCTGATGGATCTCGTCGTCAACCACTGCTCGGATGAGCACGCGTGGTTCCGGAAAGCCTGCGAGGATCCGGAAGGTGAATACGGAAAGTACTTCTACATCGAAGACTGTCCAAATGGAAAGCGGCCGTGCAACTGGCGCTCCTACTTCGGTGGCAGTGTCTGGGAACCACTTCCAGGGCATCCGGACAAGTGTTACCTGCACATGTTCCATAAGAAGCAGCCGGATCTCAACTGGGAAAACCCGAAGCTACGTGAGGAAATCTATACGATGATCAATTGGTGGCTCGATAAGGGGCGCGCCGGCTTCCGCATCGATGCGATCATCAACATCAAGAAGCCGCTTCCGTGGCAGGATTATCCGGCAGACCGCGCGGATGGCCTGTGCAGTGCGGGCGAGGTGCTGAAGCACGCCGACGGCATCGGTGCCTTCCTGAGTGAGATGCGTGACCGCTGCTTCCTTCCACACGGCGCCTTTACCGTCGGTGAAGTCTTCAACGAGAAGCCGGAAGAGCTTCCGGATTTCATCGGTGACCACGGCTACTTCTCCTCGATGTTTGATTTTAACGAGACCATCTTCGGTGGCAGTGGGAACGGCTGGTACGACCAGACACCGATCACACCAAACGACTACCGAAGCTGCTGCTTCGCCAGTCAGAAGAAGGTCGGTGAGATCGGTATGCTGTCCAATATCATCGAAAATCACGATGAACCGCGCGGCGTGTCCCGCTATATCCCAGAAGGTGAATGCAGTATCCCTGCGAAGAAGCTGCTGGCCACCATGAATATCATGCTCCGTGGCCTTCCATTTATCTATCAGGGTCAGGAAATCGGTATGGAAAATGTAGAATTCCAGTCGATTCACGAGGTAAACGATATTTCAACGCTCGATGAATACCAGGTCGCACGGAAGGCCGGACTGACACCAGACGCCGCACTGAAGGCCGTCAACCGTCTGAGCCGTGATAACGCCCGGACACCATTCCAGTGGGACGCTTCGGTCAATGCTGGATTCACGGATGGCACCCCGTGGCTGCCTGTAAACCGTAATTACACGCGAATCAACCTGGACAGTCAGAAAAACGACCCGGATTCCGTCTACCAGTACTACCGCCGGCTGCTGGCGCTCCGGAAGGACCCGCGGTATGCCGAGACCGTCGTCTATGGTGATCTGGTTCCAGTCTTCGAGGAACAGGACCGCGTCATGGCCTACTACCGGACGAGCGCTGCGCAGACCCTGCTCGTCATCGGAAACTATAAAACCGAGCCTCAGACCCTGACTCTCTCGTCGAAGATTCGAAAGGTCGCACTGAACAACCTGCCTCAACTGAAGACCGAAGGCGATACCATCATGCTGGAAGGCTATCAGGCCGTCATCCTGGATGTTTCCTCTGATAGCTGAGCAGAAAACACATTCCATCACAAGACATTTTCCGAGGATAAAGAGAAGAGCGAAGCCAATGTTGCTGAATCTGAAACATTGGCTTCGCCTTTTTATCGAAAATATGCGTATATAAAAATAAAAGAAAATATCCGTGCCCTGCCATGGTAAACTATAACTATAAGGTAAACTCTTTTGTGATGATCCGTGCAGATATGTAAGTATGGGACGAGATGAAGGTTCCCGTACATGATGAAAAGGAGGTACGATATGAGCGTGATTACGATGGACCGCCTTCCGAAGACACTGGAAGATTTAAAGGCGATGCCGCAGGCAACACTGAAGAATCCGGAGGAAGTAGCCGCACTCACGGTCGCTGTGCTGGCCCTCTATCCTGAGAATCCGGCAGAGACCGAAAAGATGCTGGATTTTCTGCGCGGACCGCGACCATTAAATGGTATGGATAAGCAGTTTATCAAGGATCGTTTCCGTGGAAAGACCTATCTGATGCGATCCTATTTTGTCGGTTCGACACCAGAGAATAACTACACGCCGGCACTTCCGTATCGTGTTTCGGTATCGGAGAATGCAAACAGCCGGAGCGAGGATGGCTATCTTACGCTCTATGTGGCCTGCAGCGGTGCCGACAGCCCGAGACCACTAAAACTCCGGAACAAGCCGTCGACCGGCGAGTGGTTCCTGTGGGAGCAGCAGCTGCTGACCGGCATCCGGATCCCGAAGGCGGAGGATGCGTGGGCATAAATGAGTGAGTACACCATTTGAATCAACCACTCCTGGTATCCGTCAAAGTATCATTCTGATCCTTGGGATCTTCAGGCGCAGAAAATGCAAAAGCAAACGACCATCAACCTGCTCCGATGAGGAGTAAGTTGATGGTCGCAAAAGTGCCGTATTTAGGGTCTCATTTACGCATGAGACTCAGTGAGACTATGGTGAGACTGCAATGAGACTTTCCTATATAAATCCCACCATTTCAGCATTTTTCAATTAATTCACAGTCTCATTTTGATGAGACTGATATGAGACTCAGTATTATAATTTCCACACAGATTCATTTTTATCATAAACAGCACCTGTGATTTTCTTTATCTTAGCATAGTCTCTAAATACTGTCGCTCTTGAAATATCAAACTCAGCCATAACCTGCTCTACAGTCAAATGTTTATTCTCATAGATTAAATTATAAATAGCCTGTTCTCTATCTGATAACTTCTTTTGATCGCTAGCCTCTTTAGCCGCTTCCTTATTCAAAGGAATAGTAATCTTAAAAACATCGTCTTCAAACAGCTCAGGTTTTCCTCCATCAGAAAAAATCGGAGTATATTTATATAAATTAATCACGCCGGAACCAATCGTATCCGTTCTACCTATATTAGCAAAAAATCTTTGAATAATAGGATTCTTCGGATATGGCTGAAACTCGTCCTGCATAATATTTCCGTGTCTTCTTGGAATACACCAATTTTCCGTTTTTAACCAATCCTTTTCAATAATTACCTTTGCCGGATAAGCGCTGGAATAATCTCTGTGTACAAGAATATTGCCAATTACCTCTCTAGCTATCAAATCTCTAACGCTTGTATTAACGTTATTTATTAAGTGAAATTTATCTGAGGTATGCTTTGCTACAAATTCCATTAAAAGATCATAAGCTTCTATAAGATTAGTCGTGACTAACAGTCTGCCATCATAACGATCTATATTCTCTACTCTGTAAAGAGCATCAGTAACATACCCAGGGCAACAAGAATTAATCACTTCATCTTTACCTAAAAGCAACACTGCGGCAAGATTGTATCCTTCCATACCTGAAGAAAAATCCTTTTCCCATAATCCAGCACTTTTAAGTAAATCTTCATCTGATAACTCAAGCCAAGGATGATCTGGCTTTTTACTCTTTGCCAGATTTCTTACCTTTTCTAGCAAATCCAATCTTAAATCTGCTGTTGTAACATAAGCAAATATTTTTCTCTCAGCATAAGTGTTACTTTTTCTGTTATACAAATTCTGCAACTGAATAGGAGAATCCGTAATATCCATATCGCCATCTTCATTACGATCGTAAATTCTGTTTGCACATTTTTCCACAGTTGTGACATTGGGCGCAGAAAATGCAGCTGCTTTAATCAATATCAGCCAACATAACAGTAAACCATTTCTCCTGCTTTAACGCACAATGCGACTTTCATCACAGCAAACAGAGTCTGGCCTGTCTCCTTATTGCATTCGCCGGAATAATGCTCATCAATATATGCAGTCGCTTCTTCTGCCCATGCAATCAATTCATTATAATTCATTAATCCGCCATAGGCAGATTCTATCATGTGTGCTGAAACCCCTTCCAAAATCTGTTCTTTTTCATAGACATAAGACCATTTCTCAGCAATATAGTAATACGACTCCATCATCTCCCTGGTCATAATACCAATCAGTTCCTCGTTTTCATCGAAGCATTTGTATTCGCCACGATACATATACTGAATCGACTTTGCAGTACTGCCGAACACCTTCTGTACGGTATCAAAAAGATTTACTGTCCGATGCTTTATCAGACATTTTTGCCCTATCTCTTTTTCCCAGTCAGACGCATGTTCTTCATCCGTATAGGCATAATCTATGGGAGTTTCATCTATATCAATCACTTCCGGTAAAGCTTCATCGATCTTCTTCACCCTGTAAAAATATAATTCTCTGCTCATGCTATACACCTTCTTCCTCTTCGATCTTTTTTTACAGCTCTATCAAAATCATGCGGCCATCGGGACCAGGCACCATAAACTCATAGACCGGTAATTCCGTTCCAATCCTCTCGCATTCATCACATATCTTCCTGATACCCTGATCCCTCTGTTCGAACCTGTCGGAAATTCCGACAAGTTCGAATCTTCATCCAACTGGCCGTCTTGTTTCGTAGGTATTCTGTTTTCCATTATATCCACGCATTGGGGCCAATGTTTCAAAGTAGAGATGTCGACTAAAACTGTTAGTTCCCACCTATGTAATCCATTAATCAACGCCATTTTGTAATAGCCAATTTTATATTAATATTATTTTTGGCTAATAGACAAGTAATAACACCATAACACAAAATGCCGTTTCAAAAGAAAAGCGCCAGACCCGTGAACCTACGCTCACGGGCTGACGCTCTCAACCACCCCATTAAATTTCTGATTGATGCTTTCAAATTATTTTGTTTTTGTAAATCTGTTTAATTGC
>ULTU01009111.1_pt1 | contig 16295 bp, 16 predicted proteins | sample 1957861 | NCBI WGS metagenome assembly ULTU01 (sample SAMEA4835742, study PRJEB28245) | human gut metagenome | biome: gut microbiome; material: fecal sample | place: Denmark | collected 2008
GATTTTAAAAATCTAATATTAACGGAAGATTTTTTGACAATTAAATTTTTTAATCAATCTAGTTTATATCTATATTACAGAATGTCAAATTTTGGGTTTCTTAAAATATTAATTATTTGGATTTAAAAACAAAAACACAGAGTAAACTTATAATAAATCTACCCTGCATGTGTTTTAATAATAAATATCCGCAATTAACATTTTTAAATTTTCGTATAACTTTTTTAATTTTTTGTTTTTTGAAAGAGTATGCTCAAGTGGAACAAGAAGTGCGTTAATTATTAAAAGTTCTTCGAGTTTAACCGCCCTACTCAAAGCCTTGAGAACTATTAGCAATTCTTCTTTTTCGTCATACTTGATATGATGGTTGTCATTTATGGCATTATTAAGTTCGCTTATGCTCATCATCAAGTTTGCAAAGAGAATTTTTGTATTTTTATCTGTTTCAATAGCATCAATTGTTTCGTCCATTGTGATTTGGCTTTGACTCAAGTCTTCCGTTGTGTCTTGATTTCCATTTTCGTCAACACCAATTAGATTTTTGACAGCGGTTTTATACGCAACGAGTACCGTCAACGCAAAATTGCTATAACTAATATTATATCCGTCTTGACTAAAGAAATTTTCTGTTACAAAAGTTTGCAAGTTTATATTCTTTTTGTCCACTTCCAAAAGTAGACATGTAACAAAAGCAACGATTTCTTTTTCATCATCACTCATTACAAAATAACCACCATTATTTGGATTGCTTGCCAAACTTCTTTCCAAAACTTGTTTAAACTTAAAGTCTTTCATACAATTTGAATAAAGATTATATATTGTTGTAGACTTGACAACGCATTTGAGAATATTTGCGACTTTGGTATCCGACAAAATAAATCTGCCTTCAATCATTTCATCGCAGGCTTTATAAAAATCTACAATATTTTGTATTTCTTCGTTAGTTACCATAAACTCCCCTTTTGTAATTATATTGTATTATAATTTTGTTATTTTAACAAACAAAATAAAATATTTATGAGTATTTTTTTTGATGATTTCAAAAAAGTTGTCATTTTATTTAGCATTTAAGAATATTTTGTGCTAAAATATGTACGAAATACAAAAAAACTACGGAGAAATTATGGATTTTGAGCAAGACAACACCATTCACAAACTAAAATTACTATTTGTGCTAGACAAAATGGAAATCCCTTTGACAGAAAATAACATAATTGACATTTGTACAAGTTCAAACAATTGGTTTACTTATCTTGATGTCAAGGAAGCAATGTACGAACTACTCAGTGTTAAGTTTATTTGTGAAGAAAAAGTTAAAGGCGAAGAAACTAGATATACGATTACATTTGACGGAAGAAACTGTTTGAGTCATTTTTATTATAGAATTCCCCAAGATATGCGAGAAAGAATAACAACATATGCTCAAGAAAACAGAATGAATCTCAAACGTAGTCAAGAATATGTGTCTGAATACTCCAAAAATCCAGACGGAACTTACTATGTGACTTTCAAAATAAAAGAACCTGCGATGACAAATTCCTTGCTAGAAATTCAACTAAAAGCACCTACTAGACAATCGGCTGTCGAGGCTTCACGTCGTTGGACAGAAAAAGCACCAGTTATATACGAAAATATCTACGAAAATTTGTTAGATAACTAACTACAAAGGAGAAACTTATGTTTACATTTGTTCCAAAAAATGTGTGTTCCAGAAAAATATTATTCGATGTTTCTGACGGAAAAATTACATCGTGCGAGTTTGTTGGCGGGTGTACCGGAAATACCCAAGGACTTTCTAAATTAGTCATAGGATTAACTCCAAATCAAGTAATCGAAAGACTCAAAGGAATTCAGTGTCGAAATGGAACATCCTGCCCCGACCAATTGGCTTTAGCCATGCAAAAATATTTAGACGAAAACAAATAAAAATTTATAAAAAACGTCTCGTTTTGAGACGTTTTTTTTATTTTAATTAAACCCTATTAAATCTGCTTAATACATGATTTTTGTGGACTTCGATTTGAGACTGAACATTTTTGATTGCCTTGTTAGTATCCATAAGTGTGCCTAAACTATCTTTGAATTCAATGGATTTTTCAAAGTCTGGAATATATGCAAAATCCATACAACATTGATGACAATAATAATTTCTTTGTCTTGCAAGTTTGCTAAGCAAAAAATATGTTTCTCTTGAAAAATAAGGAGTATTATCGCTATTATCTAGTTGTTCGAGTGCCTTAATAACCATGCCAAGACCTTTGTATTCACTCCTTACATACTCGATATTTTTGTAAAAATTTCCTTTAAGCATCCCAGCATAAATTAGTTTTAAATCATTTTCCATAAATTGATAAAGAGAAATAGTTTCTCCAAGTAAATATTTGTATTTATCAAAATCGTTCATAGTTTGTCCTTTTTTGTTAACATTAATATTTTACAAACTAAGCCAAATTTTAGCAAACAAAAAGCACCAATTTTTTTAAATTAATCGGTGCTTTATCAATTACATTCACTTTTTTATTATTTCAATAAATCTTCAAGAAGTGCTTTGTTCTTTTGTAATTTTTGCTTTTCATTTTCAATCAAAGTTGCTGGTGCATGAGACACAAATCCCGCATTATTTAGCATTTTTTCGCTACGTTCAATTTCAAATTTGAGTTTTGCAATTACCTTTTCGGCACGTTCTTTTTCGGCAACCATATCCACCATACTATCTAGTGGCAAATTAACTTGCAAGTCATTAAAGTTAAGCATTACTGCATTGCTACCAAACTCGCACGCATTATTAACAACTTTAATTTCGTTAATTAATGCAAGTTTTGAGATATAATCCAAGCACAAATTAATTTGTTCATTGTTTCCTTTGATTAATACTTCCGCATTAATCTTTTTGTTATCTGGAACTTTTTTGTCAGCACGAGTATTTCTAATTACTCTTATGACATTCATTATTTCTTCCATTATAGTTGTATCAAATTCGCCCCAAACTTCAGGCCACTTAGACACCATTATGCTTTCGCTCTCATGTGGCAATTCCAAATAAATCTTTTCGGTTATAAATGGAATAAATGGATGAAGTAGTTTCAAAGTATTTTTGAGAACATATAGTAGAGTGGCTCTAGTGCTTTCGGGATTTCTTTGCATTTCACATTTGCTAAGTTCAATATACCAATCGCAGAATTTTGTCCAGAAAAATTCGTTTAAATCACTTGCAGCAAGACCTATATCAAATTTTTCAAATTTATTGTTTACACTAGTTATAGTGTTGTTGAGTTCATTTAAAATCCACTGGTCGGCATAGGTCAAATTAACATCCTTAATATCTTTGACATTATGACCTTCGATTTGCATAAGAACATACTTAGATGCGTTCCAAATTTTGTTTAGGAAGTTTCTTGTAAGTTCAACTTTCTTTTCGCTAAATCTACTATCCGATTCAATAGCAACCCCGTCAAACAAACTAAATCTAAGAGCATCAACTCCATATTTTTCTATCATTTCAACTGGGTCAGTTCCATTGCCAAGTGTTTTTGACATCTTTTTGCCATTAATATCTTTGACAATTCCATTGATAACAATATCTTTGAAAGGAATTTTGCCTTCGTATTCAATTCCTGAGAATATCATTCTAGCAACCCAAAGGTTGATAATTTCCCTAGCGGTTACCATTACATTTGTTGGATAAAAGTACTCAAGTTCGGGAGTTTTTTCTGGATAGCCAAGTGTTGTAAGTGGCCACAAAGCCGAACTAAACCAAGTATCAAGTTTATCTTGTTCTTGAAGCAAGTTATGGCTATGACACTTTGGACACTCTGTAGGGTCTTCCATTTCTACTATAATCTCGCCACAATCTTGACATGTAAACAAAGGAATATCATGTCCCGACCAAATTTGACGAGAAATACACCAGTCTTTGATGTTTTTCATCCAATGAAGATAAGATTTTTTGTATTGTTCGTCTTTAAACTTAATTTCTCCACTCTCAACCGCTTCAATTGCAGGACGAGAGAGTTCTTCCATTTTGACAAACCATTGCGACGAAACAAGTGGTTCAATAATTGTCTTACATCTTTCGCAATGACCAACATTATGTGTGTAGTCTTCGATTTTGACAAGATTTCCGAGTTCTTTCAAATCTTCAACGATTTTGTCTCTTGCTTGTTCTCTACTTAAACCTTGATACTTGCCCGCAAATTCATTCAAAACCCCGTCATCGCCAATAACCTTAATAACTTCCAAATTATGTCTAAGTCCCACTTCAAAGTCATTTGGGTCGTGCGCTGGAGTAATTTTGACAACACCTGTTCCAAAGTCCATTTCGACATAATCATCGGCAATTATTGGAATAAGTTTGTTAACAAGTGGCAAAATTACGTTTTTGCCAACCAAATCTTTGTATCTTACGTCATTTGGATTAACCGCAACCGCTGTATCTCCCAAAATAGTCTCTGGTCTAGTTGTTGCCACTTCAATAAAGTCGTTAGAATTTTCTATCCTATATCTAATATGCCAAAGGTGGCTTGGAACATCTTTGAATTCAACTTCGGCATCAGATATGGAACTATGACACTTTGGACACCAATTAACTATACGTTTACCTTTGTAAATCCAGCCTTTTTTGTACAAATGAACAAATGCAGACCTAACAGCCCTGCAAGATTTTTCGTCCATAGTAAAAGTAAGTCTATCCCAATCACATGAATACCCCATGCGCTTGAATTGGTCAATAATTGTACCCTTGTAATCTATATACCATTGGTTAATTCTTTCTTTGAACTTTTCTCGCCCCAATTCTTCCTTGCTAGTACCTTCACGTTCTAATTGTTTGCAGAGCATGAATTCGGTAGACAAAGCAGCATGGTCAGTACCAGGAACCCAAAGTGCATTGTATCCTTGCATACGCTTTCTACGGATAATAATATCTTGAATGGTTTGTTGAAAAGCATGCCCCATATGCAACTTACTAGTAATATTTGGTGGTGGCATTATAATAGTAAAAGGTTTTTTGGATTTGTCAACTTCTGCACTAAAATACTTTTTGCCTAGCCATGCATTATATATTTGTGCTTCAAATTCGCTAGGATTATATGTTTTTTCCATTTTTTTAATTAAACTCCCCTAAATACAACAATCAACACAGAAATAAACAAACACACAAGTCCAATTGCTTTGAAAGTAATTAGCACTGAGTCATTATCTTTGATATCGTTTGTTTTTCTAACCATTCTAGCAACTCGTCTTCCAAGCACTGCAAGTGACACACCGATGACTGCAAAAACCAATGCAATAATGATAGATGGCATTTGAAGACGTCTTACAAAGTTTTCTCCAAAAGTTTGAAAAACACCTAATAAATTACTCATATCCTACTCCTAAATATTTAACTTTATAGTTTTAAAATGTTAAGCCCATTTAAAACACAGTCAAAACATAATATTTCAAGTTAAGTATAACAAAATTATTTTAAAAATACAAGCCTATTTTGGAATAAAATAATTAATAAATATGTAATTTATATATTTTTGAGTTAATAATTCCAATACAAAAACTAACAAAAAGAATATTTTTTGAATATATTAAGGTAATGCAAAAGATTGGAGGATTATATGAAAAAGTTTTTTATTGCATTATTTTGTTTGTTTTTTGCAATGCCATTTTGTTTTGTGGGTTGCAACAAAGACAAAAATACAATTAGGCTTTGTGAAGTGACTCATAGTATTTTCTATGCCCCACTTTATATCGCCATAAACAAAGGATATTTTGAAGAATATGATATCAATATCGAACTTTCAAACGGTGGCGGGGCAGACAAATGTATGTCCGCACTTGTAAGTAAGTCAGCAGATATTGCTTTGATGGGACCAGAAGCCACAATATATGTTGCAAATCAAGGCAAAAAGGATATGCCGGTTGTATTTGGTCAATTAACCAAACGTGATGGTTCATTTATTATTGGAAGGGAAGCGACAGACAACTTTAGTTGGAATATGCTAGCAAACAAAGAAATTCTAGGTGGTCGACGTGGTGGTGTTCCGGCTATGACATTGGAATATGCCATAGAAAAGAATGGAGTTGAAAATTGCACAATCAATTATGATGTCGCTTTTGATAATTTAACAAGTGCATTTATTGGCGGAACTGGTGATTTTGTTACAGCATTTGAACCCGCTGCAAGTGCAATTGTAGAAAGCGGACGTGGACATATTTTGGCTAGTGTTGGTGCTGAAACTGGCGAAATCCCATACACAGCATTTACTGCCAACACAAGTTATATCGAAGCAAACACTGATACTATCAAGAATTTTTTAAGAGCCATTATGAAAGGCTATAACTATTTGATGACTGCAAGTCTTGATGACTTGGTTGATGCTCTTAGACCATCATTTGGCGGAACTAGTGATGCATCAATCAAAAATAGTATCCAAAAGTATATTGCTATTGATTCTTGGAATAGCACTCCGGTTATGACCGAAGTCGCATACAACAACTTAATCAAAGTTATCAAAAATGCTGGAAGTTTAACTGCAGACGTTCCATTTGCATCTGTTGTTAATAACTCTTATGCCTTGTCTATACTTAGTGACAATGCCTAAAAATATTAATTAATTATGTTTAAACTCGCTTACATAAAAGCGAGTTTTTTGTTTTAATCATATTCAAAATAATTTTTTTAAAAAACACGACATTTTATTTAAAACTTTAATTTCAAAATGCATCTTGTGTCATTTGACACTATCACAAAATATAGGGCTTTTGAGTATAATGAGATAAGACAATATTTTTTATTGTCTAATATCTTTTTGGAGATTATGATGCAAATCTTAAAGTTTGAAAATGTTGGACTTACTTACTTTAGCGACAACGGGGAGACCGAAGCGATTAAAGACTTGAATTTTGACGTAAATTCCGGAGATTTTGTAAGTCTTGTTGGACCTTCGGGGTGTGGCAAAACAACTATCTTATCTCTTATAAGCGGACTAATTAAACCAACAAAAGGAACAATTACACACAACTGTAATAAGAATACTTTTGTTGGATATATGTTTCAAAAAGACAATTTGTTTGAATGGCGAACAATACTTGGAAATGTTTACTTAGGATTAGAACTTCAAAAGAAAAAAACCAAAGAAAACATAGAGTATGTCAATAACTTACTCAAAAAATATAACCTATGGGAATTTAGAAACAAATACCCAAAACAATTATCCGGTGGCATGAGACAAAGGGTTGCATTAATAAGGACTTTGGCACTCAAGCCAAGCGTACTACTATTAGACGAAGCCTTTAGTGCACTGGACTATCAAACACGACTAAGTGTATGTGATGATGTTTACAAGATAATTAAACAAGAAGGAGTAACCGCCATACTTGTAACACACGATATAAGCGAAGCGATTTCTCTAAGTGACAAAATAATAATACTATCCAAAAGACCAGCGAAAGTCAAAAAAACCTTGGATATTAATCTAAAACAATACAAGTCCCCACTAGAAAAAAGAGAAAGTGTGGAAGCAAAAAACTACTTTAAACAAATTTGGAAAGAATTACAATGATAAAAAATTACTCAAATGATTACAAAAAATACTTAAAAGTCAAAACACTTAAGAAATCTCTTATTATTGCTACCCAAATAGGAATATTAATTCTTATATTTGGATTGTGGGAACTATTTGCAAGGCTAGAGATTATTGATACATTTATTATGTCTAGTCCATCAAGGATACTAAGGACGATTGGCGAACTCTATAGAACGGGCGATTTATTCCATCATGCTTTTACAACTCTATACGAAGCCATAATTGGATTTTTGATTGCAACATTGGGCGGAGTTATACTTGCTATTTTGCTTTGGAGTAATGACACTCTCCGAAAAATTCTTGACCCATATATAGTAGTACTCAATTCCCTACCCAAAATTGCACTGGGACCAATTATTATAATCTGGGTTGGAGTTGGAACATCGTCTATTGTAACAATGGATGTGCTTATTATGATAATTATTTCAATAATATCTATGCTAAACGCATTTAGACAAATAGACGAAAGCAAGATTATGTTACTCAAAAGCATGAATGCAAACAAATTTCAAATTCTTACGAAACTAATTTTGCCTGGTTCACTTCCCGAGTTTATAAGTCTTCTCAAAATTAATGTTGGACTTACTTGGGTTGGAACTATTATGGGCGAATATTTGGTAAGCAAGGCAGGACTTGGATACTTAATAATTTATGGCAGTCAAATATTTAATCTGGATTTAGTTATGGCTAGTACAATAATCTTGTGCGTACTCGCTGCCGTTATGTATTTTATAGTCGCATTTATTGAAAAAAAGGTTAGCAAAAAATTAAGTTAAATAACAATTGTCAAAAAATGCCACCTATTTTTAATTAGGTGGTATTTTTAATTTTTTCTTTGCAAATAATACTCTAAGAACAACAAATATCCCTATAAACCCAATTATCCAATAAATATATCCTACTATAAAATCAAAACCGAAAGTGCTAAAAAGTAGCGTCAAAACAAGCAACATAACCAATGTCAACTTGTAGTTCTTGACATAATTATTAACAAAATTACTAAGCACAAAGACACAAGAGATTATTGTTGTAAATAGTCCAATCCAAATAGTTATTGCGGTAATTACCCATGTGACAAATCCTTTTTTGGTAGCCAAAGTTAAAATAGGCATAGACGAGCCTTCAACATTAAATCTAAGAATCGCATTGTTGCATACAAACAGCAATATTCCAATGATTACGCTACAAACTATTGATACAATTAGTGCTTGTTTTTTGGAATACTTATTACCCGTTTCCAAAATAAACAAACCCAGCGTTACAATATTTAAGAAAACATAATTAACACTACTTATAATGCTAAGTGGTAAATCCCCTAGCGTTGTCGAAATTTTTGTTGGTATTCCACATACATATAGAATAACAATGAGTATTATTGGTACTAATACAAGACTAATTTTTTCAATTAGTCCAATATTTCCCGAAACGACAAAATAACAAGCAATGGCAGTAAAAATTGCAAACAACACGGTGTTTATATTAATAGTTTTTGCAATTACCAAACTGCCTGCAAACATTGACGATGTGAGTATAAAAAGACAAATTGCAAAAAGCAAATTTATAATCCCGCCCGATTTGCCAAAATACATATTAATAAATTTGTCAAAAGTATCTGTTTTTTTTGACAATCCAAAAAAGAAATATATTAGCAAAAATAGTAGCAAAATGGCAATTATCACACCCACAAAAGAGTATTTTCCAAATACACTAAAATACGACGCAATTTCCTTTCCGCTAACAAATCCCGCCCCAAAAAAGCAACCCAAAATCATTACTATCATAAAAATAACTTTCATATTTTAATATATGAAACAAAAAATAATTTTAGAAGACATAAATAATGGCTTTGAAACTTAAATTTCAAAGCCATTATTTTTTATTCTTTGTCGTTATTAACATTAACTTCTTTTGTAGTCTTAACAAAGTCTTTGTCCGAAGTGGACTGAGTCACATCTTTTTTCTTTGAAGGCATTGCTTTGTTTTCGCTTCTAACCAAAATTTGAGATTTATTTTTGCTATGTTTTTTGTGGTATTCTGCCTGTGCTTTGATATTCCCTAGAGCAATAAGTTCCTCAACTTGTGCTTGAGCGTTACGTTTGGATTTAATCAAGTCAAATGGCAATATTAACAAGAATTCAACACCGACTAGCAGTGCGACAAGTGGGAGCATGCACAAAAATTGAACTGGTATAAGTTTGAATAATAGTCCAATTATCAAGTCGTAATCTTCGCCCATTGTCCCCAAATAATTAGCATGAACCCCAATTACAGCAAATCTAAAGAATACATTGAGAATATGCGCAACAGATAAAATAATTGCAAATGTAAGTGTCGCATCTAAAATGTCTTTTTTCTCTAAATCTTGGTCTAGCCACAAAATATTCAAAACTGAATACGAAATAACCAACGCAAAAGCCAAATAATAAAAAATTATACAAACTGAAATAGTATTTAGTGAAGCATATACGTTTGGCACAAAAATCAAAGAATATAGAGATACTGGAGCAAAAATCAAATATGAAAATTTCTTCCATTTTTCTTTTTTGCTAAGCAAAACAAATATACTAAAGCCCGCAATTACATCAAGCAATTCTAATGGCATTTGGTCGCCAAACTTGGTGTTTGGAGTAACAATTAATCTTGAAATATATTCAATAAGAGCAAACGCACCTATGCAAGACACCAAAACAATGTTTACAATTTTTCGTTTGTTGCCTTCCAAATTTTTTAGCCCAAAAACCAAACCTAGCACTATTCCCACACACAACACAAAATATATAAAATATCCAAGTCCAAAGACTTTGAAACTAAGTAATTTATCCATTTTTAACCTTCCTTATATATTTTAGCATTATATTCAAAAATAACAAAATCATTTTTGTAAAAAGTCCGCTATTTTAATCCAAAACAAATCTTGTCGTTGGCAAGTGTCATTTTTGTATTTAAAAGCAAATTAAAAGTATTTATTGATGAATTAATAGATTTGTTTGTAAGTTCGTCAAATTTTGTAAGGATAGATTTTTTGTTTAGACTTTCAAAAATTTTTAAACTTGTTGTTTTGTCAAAATTATTTACATAACTTTCAAAACTAATTGCTTCCAATTTGTTTACTTGAACTTCCAAAATCGATGTAGATGTAATATATACAAACGGAAGTTTTGAGTTACTCAAGTAATCACTAAGATTTACTTTGACTATGCTAGTTTCATATATGCAATTTTTGGTTATATCAAAAAAAATTTCAAAATAATTTAACTCCAATCTATTTGACTTTGAAATTTCATACATCAAACATTGAGATAATGCACCAACTTCTCGACTATTTAGTTCAAAATCCGATGTTGGAGTTGTATTTGAATTTTCATCATCGTCCAAACTAATTCCCACCGAATTTAAAGTCGCCTTACAATTAGTTAAATCACTACTAGTTAATTTTGTCTTACCATCAAAAAGCAACGTCTCATCTACAGGTTCATTTATATAATCAACAATTTCTTGTGGCAAATCCTTTATTTTGTTATAGTCATATTTCCCTACTCCACTAAAAGCAAAAGCAAAAGCACCAATAATGACCGCAATAACAAAAAGTATGCTCACCGCCTTGTGAACTTTTTGACTTTTTGTTAGGGGTTGTTTTTTGTTTTTCTTTTGTTCCAACCGCATTTGCTTGCGATTGAGACGTTCTTCTTGCAAAAATTCTTTTAGATTCATTTAACAAAAAAGATGTAAAACAGCACAATTAATACTGCTAGAATTACAAACCCCAAAATTTTTTTTAACAACTTAAACAAACACAAAACCCCTTTGTAATTATTTCAATTAATTATAACATTTATAACAACAAATCGTCAACGAAATTCCTTATGCAATTGCCCGACAACAAAATTTATGCAAACTAAAAAATATATACATGTTTTTAAAAAATACAAAAACCAAACATAAATTTTTTTTAGAAACCAAAATTTGCAAATCTTATTAGACAAATGTCTATTTTATTGACATATGTCGCATTATATGTTAATATTGTAATGATTAAATTTAATGACTAGATAATGCCAATATCAAACAGATTTTTCTGAATACCAAAAAGGAAACGCTATGAAAAATTCATACAAAGAAGATCTGAGAATAATAAGGACAAGGACATTGCTTTGTAAGGCGTTTTTTGACTTGTTAGAAGTTGAGCCTTATGAAAAAATAACAGTAATAGATCTCTGTAACAAAGCCATGGTGCATAGAGCAACATTTTATAACCATTTTGATGACAAAGAAAATCTCCTTTCTTTTGCAATTGACCAAATACAAGAAGATATGTTTAATGCAACCGTTGAAAAAGAAAAGCACAACACCCCAAAAGAAATGTACATGTCACTCGTTTCAAAGGTCATAGATTTTGTGGAAGAAAACCGCGAAAAGTTTTTGTTAATTATAAAAAATAATAGTAGAGACAAGATTATGGGACTAATTTTAAACACTCTAGACCGAAGCATTAGGTATCTAACAAGCAAAAACCAGTACAAAGAAAAATTTAAATTGCCACCAGATATAATAATTAACTTTTTGGCAGGAGGAATTACCAACTTGGGTCTAAGTTGGCTTGAATCCACAAAGACATATGACAAGTCTGAACTTATTAATTATTTTGATATATTACTAAGTGAAAAAATATATACCAAATAGAAATATTAGCAATTTAAACAAAAATTATTGACAAACAAGTCTAATTGGACTAAAATATACGGGTGAAATAAACAAGCACTCTTAGCTCAATTGGATAGAGCGTTGGTCTACGGAACCAAAGGTTGGGAGTTCGAGTCTCTTAGGGTGCACCAAAAAATGCAAGCCTCATGGCTTGCTTTTTTCTTTGCACTTAAGAGACTCCAAGCATTTCATGCTTGTCAAGCAATTCTTGCTTGGAACTCCCAACCTACGGTTGAGTGTGGTCGGGACCCCGTCAGTTTCACTGCCACCCGACAATTGTTGCTCCGCAACAATGCGAGTCCTTGGGTGCACCAAAAAATGCAAGCCTCATGGCTTGCTTTTTTGTTTTACCCTAAGAGACAAAAGCCTTTCGGCTTTTAGATGTCTTCAGACATCTTTCGAACTTGGTAGTCGTCGCTCTTCCCGAGTGCAAGCACTCTCACTCCGACAAATTTTCGCTTCGCTCACATTGACGAGTCCTTGGGTGCACCAAAAAACTGCAAGCCTCATGGCTTGCTTTTTTGTTTGCACTTAAGAGACTCCAAGCATTTCATGCTTGTCAAGCAATTCTTGCTTGGAACTCCCAACCTACGGTTGAGTGTAGTCGGGACTCCGTCAGTTTCACTGCCACCCGACAATTGTTGCAGAGCAACAATGCGAGTCATTATGATTAGTCATCTCAATTTTTCAATTATTTTTTTTAATTTTTTAAAAAACTATTGGTCTACACTATCTTTATGGCTTCTGATTTGAATTTTTTTGATAAATCCAACCAATAATCCACCAACAATCGCACCAACCAAAGTTACAAAAGAACTAGACATAACAGCCGAACATATTCCCGCAACAGTCATAAATATTATAGATACCACAAATCCTACTTTGTGTTTAAAAATAAGTGCACACAATGAATATAACATGTAATATGCGACAATTCCGCCAAAATAATACAACATAATTTTCTCCCTTTTGAAGTTTATTACACATTAGTATTTTGAAGTATATCAAAAATTGTCATAAATTTTTAGTCACTAATTTCGACTAATACAAAAAGAAATTTATATATTGAATATTTTGGCAAATTATATCCAATAACTACTAAACACAAATAGTCTAAATTTGTCTACAAATTACTTGACATGCAATTAGAAATATGTAAAAATTATAAAAAACTTTTAGGAGAAAGGAAAATGATTGAAAACAAATACAAAGGAACTCAAACCGAAAAGAACTTACAAACTGCATTTGCTGGAGAGAGTCAAGCTAGAAATAAATATACATACTTTGCATCTGTTGCAAAAAAAGAAGGCATGGAACAAATTGCCGAAATGTTTTTGAAAACTGCAGACAACGAAAAAGAACATGCAAAAATGTGGTTTAAAGAACTTAACGGACTTGGAAACACAAAAGAAAATTTGAGTGCTGCTGCTGATGGCGAAAATTTTGAATGGACTGATATGTACGAAGAATTTGCCAAAGTTGCCAAAGCCGAAGGTTTTGATGATTTAGCCCAAAAATTCTTGGGTGTTGCTAAGATTGAAAAACACCATGAAGAAAGATATAGAGCACTTCTTAAAAATGTTGAGGAGTCTAGTGTTTTTGAAAAATCCGAAGTCAAAGTTTGGGAATGTAGAAATTGTGGACACATTTGTGTTGGCACAAAAGCCCCACTTGTATGTCCAGTTTGCTCTCACCCACAAAGTTATTTTGAACTTTTAAGCAACAACTAGTAAAATGCCAAAAGCCCTTAATTTAAGGGCTTTTTTTGAGTAATCTGCATGGAAAAATGAATATTTGAGACGAAATATATTAAAATAAAAACAAAGATTAATTAACAGAAAAATTTTGAAAAATAATATTATTTTTGTTTATTTTTTTGATAATTAATAGTATACTAATTGTATGGAAAACAAAGATTTAAAAAAGAATATCAATATTAAATTAATACTTGCAATATTTGCACTTGTTTGTTTTGTTGGCGGAGTGCCAATGATTGTTATTTTTGCAAAACTCCAACCTTTGCTTATGGTCTTGGGAATTTTGATGCTCATATTTGGATTTTATGGCTCGCCTATATTATTTATTGCATATGGCAGTGACAGACAACTAATGAGAATCTATAATGCCATTACTATCGAAAAATTGACAACTAACAAGGAAATTTCAACCCAACTAGCCATGACTGAGGAACAAGTTAAGTCTTGTATACAAACTCTTGTTACAAAACAATATCTCAAAGGATACTTGTATGACGGAGTTAGTCTCAAAAACAACGAAAAAATTATTATGGGCAATACAAAGGTTTCCAAATGTCCTAATTGTGGCGGAAAAATGACCAAAACAAAAGACGGATATATCTGTGAATATTGCGGAAATACTATACATTTTGATAACTAAACAAAAAATCTCTTAAACCAACACAAAGTTGAATTTAAGAGATTTTTTTTAACTGCCCGCTTGGACTACATAGATATAATTTGTCAAAAGCGAATAAATGTCGTCTTGACTGATAACTTTGATGTAATAAGTATTGTCATTTATGGTTATAAATCTTTTTTCACCAGTTATATCGTATAAATCTTGGGATTTGGAGATACATGTAGTTGAATCATTTGGGTCTAAACGCATTTCTATATCGAAATCATTATGATAATCCCCGTCTATTCTAACAAAGTAGTACAAGTCCTGACCAGAACTAAATTTGATTAATTTGTTTTCTTTGAATGTTTCTTTGTTGGCAGAAGTAACTGGAATAAATTCTTTAAACTGACTAAACTCGCTTTTCTCACTCAAATAAACCGCATTACTTATGGATGCAGGTAGACTAAGATAACTAAAATCTAGTGGAGTAAGTTCCCTTAATTTGTCTTCAATATTAATTTTAACCGTCAAAGAATATTCGTCCAAAGTTTCACGCGTTTTGAGATTAATTGGAAAATCCTTGACACCATTATAATTTTTGAAATCTTTAACTTTGATAGGTTCCATATTTAGATATGTCCCGAAACCCAAAACAAAAGTTGCACCCCTGACCGGCATCGTTCTAAAATCCTTGTATTCTTTTCCCCTTATCTCAGCATAGAGTGTGTTTTTGTACTTGTCACCATCAAACAAATCGCTAGTTAAAAAATAAATACAATCTCTAGAACTATTGTGATAATCTACCACTCCATACTTAATGGTAGACTCATTTTTGAGATACAAATTAAAGTGAAAATCCCTGCTAGTAGCACCAATCGTATTGCTTAAAATATCTATTGTTAGCCATACTCTTGTATACATAAATTTGCTAGATAATCTATCATTTTGAAAAACAGTATAATCTAGTTCTGGATACAAAATTGCACTACCAGTTAGATACTCATAGACTGTTTGTCCACGCACCATATCCCGATTTTGACAGAATTTAAGTAGAGTTTCGTATGAAAGTTTTATGTATCTTTTTCCATTCGCTGACGAAATTTCACTTAGTGGAATTTTATACCCCTCAGATGGTTTTTGTTTTTCAAAAAACAATAAATAATAGTTAAAACATTCGGCCCCCATTTTTGGGTCATTTCTATCTATATGCGATGGAATAGTTTCCTGTGCAATCGAAGAAATTTCAAAATACAAATCTTTATTCAACTCTGCCTTGTCTGCCGACTCCAAAAGCGGGTCATTATCCAAATCTTTGCCTAAATAAATTTTGTACACATCGTATCTATCGTTATATATTTCATTTGACTCAATTTTTTGAACTGTGTTTCCTTCAATAGTGTCCAAATTTCCGCTATAATTCACAACTGAACTATATGCTTCCATTGTTAGTATATCTGAATTGTACTGTGACAAATTTGTAAATAAATAGAATATGTTTGGTTTTCGTTCTATTTCAAACCCCTTTTCTTTTTCAAAGTTTGGAATGCTTGCTTGCAAATTTATATTCTCTTTGATTTCTCCCAAGTAAAATAATTGAAGTTGGGAGTTATAATTATAATTGTAATAAGTATTGCCTTTTTTGGCTACTGGGTATTT